>SL_8KL_010_SEDDRAFT_10000422_pt1 | contig 36746 bp, 41 predicted proteins | sample SodLakKL_010_SED_4_FD_11160 | JGI IMG/M metagenome (IMG submission 11160)
TTCTTCTCTATCTTTGCGATGAGACCGAGGTTTTCGTCAGAATAACTGTTACCGGTTCTGTCAGAAACTATCTTCCAGGTCTTCTCCCAGTCAAAGCGAACTTTCAACTCCTCGTTAAGATCCCTTGAAACAGTGTTTGTTATAGGACCTCCTATAACTATTAGATTTCTGTCAAGCGCCTCCTCCGCCTTGACCTCGGTATCCAGCTTAACCACAAACCTCTCCTCGAGGTCGCAGAACCCACCTAAGAAAAGTCCAAGCTGAACAGCGTAATGTCCGTCACGGGAAGCGGTCATAAAGGGACCATGCTCCCTGGGAGAACCTACAACTATCGAACCGCTGAAGCTTTCACCTGAAACAAACTCATTGAAAAAATTCAGAGCCTCCTCCGGAACCTTGAGGTCACTTCCTCTGCTTTTATTCCATTCGTCATTTACCATGAAGCCTATGGAATCAGCAGAAGGGCGGTAAATCTTACATAGAGCGCCGCCTCTCCTCTCCTCCTTTACGACCTCAACGAGTCCTGCCTCCTTCAACTTTTCTATATGGTAGTATACCTTCTGCTCATGTATATCCAGCTTTTCGGCAATCTTCTTTGGATAAGCACCTTCCTTTTCTATAGACCGAAGGACCTCCAAGGTCTTTTCGGTCACAGCTCCCGCGTCATCGGAGCCGAGAACCTTAATTTCCTTCGAGTAAAGTTGTCCTCCGTCTTCCTTGACGATTTTCATGTTGAAAAAATGTATCTCCTGTTATAAATATTTTTACAATGCAAAAGATTCTATTTTAATTATTTTTATATAACACAAGGGCAAAATAATTGGCGATACCATGAAGGCTCTTGTACTTGCCGCAGGTAAGGGAACGAGGCTCAGACCTTTGACGGAAAACAAACCGAAGGTCCTTGTAGAAGTTAATGGGAAAAGTCTCATAGAACATATCATAGACGATCTGAAAAAACTTGGGATAGAAGAAACAACCGTAATAAAGGGCTACATGGGTGAAATGCTTGAGGAAAGGCTTGGAAAGTACAGGAACATAAATTTCATAGAACAGGAGGAACAGCTCGGCACAGCACATGCCATAGGTCTTTCCTCTTTCGATTCGCCCTTTCTAACTGTAAACGGAGACGTATTTATGCATAGACAGAACTTAAAAAACGTTATATCGGCCTTCGAAGAAAACGTGGAAGCTGTTATAGGGAGCATGAAGGTAGAAAATCCAGAAGAGTTCGGGGTCCTTGAGGTCGATGGAAAGTACGTAAAGGGAATAGTCGAAAAGCCAGACAGTCCCCCTTCCGATATAATAAACACAGGGACCTATGTCTTCTCGCCTGTGATATACGACTATATAGAAAAAACAGGACTTTCGGAGAGAGGAGAGTACGAGATAACAGACTCGCTTGAAATGATGCTGGAGGATCAAAAGGATGTAAGGCACGCAAACTTCGATAAATACTGGGTGGACGTAGGAAGACATGAAGACCTGAGGAGAGCCAGGAACAAAGGTGCGAAGGACAAGGAGAGAGGTGGGTAGAATCTGTGGTATAACAGCCTACTACGGACAGAAGGAGATATCCAAAGTTCTGCTTGACTGCTTAAACAGGCTTGAGTACAGGGGCTACGACTCCGCGGGCCTTGCCTTTCTTGCTGATTCGAAGTTGGAGATAATCAAGGAAACAGGGACCCTCGACGAGCTTAACCTGGATTTAGAAACTACAGAGAGGAAAACAGAACTAGGATTAGGGCATACGAGATGGGCTACACACGGAGACGTTTCAAAGGAAAATGCTCACCCGCACTCCTCCTGCAACGATAGACTCGCGATAGCGCACAACGGAATCCTTGAGAACTGGAAAGAGTTAAAGGAAGAGCTGGATGGACACGTCTTCAAATCAGAGACAGACTCGGAGGTCGCTGCCCACTACATAGAGGAGAAGGTAGGAGAAATGGACATGGAGAAGGCTATCCAGGACTTCATGAAAAATGCCGAAGGCAGCTACGCTATAGCACTGCTTGACCCAGAAGACGAAAGCCTTTACGTTATGAAAAACGGTTCGCCTATCGTTATAGGTGTTAGGCAAGGAGAGGTCTTTGTCGCGTCCGACGTCTACGCGTTCTCTCCTTACACCGAAAAGGTGCTGTTCCTCGAAGACGATCAGTACGCGTCAATACAAAACGGTGAGCTCCGGGTAAAGGACTTAGAAGGAAGGGAAGTAGAAAAGAAATTCAGGGAAGTTCAATGGGACCAGAAAACCTCGGACAAGGAAGAATTCGAGCACTACATGCACAAGGAGATAAAGGAGATCCCACAGGCCTTGGCAAGGCTGGAAAACTCTATAAACACTACACAGAAGGAAAGGATGTGTGAATTCACTGAAGCGCTGGGGAAACACGAAAAGGTTATCTTTACTGCTTCGGGAACGAGCTACCACGCTTCCCTTTTGGGTGTTTATTTCCTCCAGAAAGCTGGAATCGAAGCACAGGCGCTTATAGCATCGGAGTTCAAGAACTACGAGCGTGTTGATGATGAGACTCTTCTCATACCGGTCTCGCAGTCAGGTGAGACAAAGGACGTCCTCGAAGCTATGGAATATTCAAAGAAGAGAGGCGCGAAAATAGCCTCTATAACAAACGTTCCTCACTCGACCGTCGAGAGAAATTCCGATATAAACCTCAGAATAAAGGCCGGTCAGGAGCTATGTGTCGCTGCAACGAAGACGTTCACCAACCAGGTATATGCGCTGACAAGAATAGCCGAAGAGGTTGATGCTCTGGACTTCTCAAGAGACCTCAAGGAAACTGTATCGGAGATAGTACAGAAAAACAGGCAAAATGTAAAGGAGCTTGCAGAGGAGCTGAAGGATGAGAAGGACATATACATCATAGGAAAGGGCGAGACCTATCCTGTTGCGAGGGAGATAGCTCTGAAGCTCAAGGAGATAGCTTACATACATGCCGAAGGGATGATGGCCGGTGAACTGAAACACGGAACACTGGCTCTTGTAGAAGAAGGTACCCCGGTTATCTCGTTGATTCCTGAAGAAGGATCGGAGATAGTTTCAAACGTCAAGGAAGCAGAAACACGTGGCGCAAAAACTATAAAAATATCACCACACTACGGAGACTTCCACATGCCCGAAACAGAAAACGGAGATTTCTCATTCCACTCGACCGTAATAGGTTTCCTTCTTACTTACTGGATAGCAAGGAAAAAGGGCCTCCCTATAGACAAACCGCGTAATCTTGCTAAATCAGTCACAGTCCAGTAGATTCCAAGCTTTTAAAGATTCTGTACAAAGTTAGCAGTATGGCAGACAAAGAAAAACTAGGATACCATAAAGGCGCGCTCGAGGCTTTGATCAATGAGAAGATAGAGCTCTCACGTCTAATGAAGATAGTGGACTCACTGATCCAAAGGCACTCAAAGTCGTTGGAAGAAATGGGCGTTGACGTCGAAAAGTTCATTGAAAACGTTCAAAGGAAGAGGGAGGAAACAGCAAAGAAAGCAACAGAAGAACGGAAAAAAGCTTCAAAGACAAAGGAAGACTTTGACCTCTCCGACGAAGAACTTCCCGAAGAGTTCTAGGTGGAACTATCACAACAGTCATACTTGACGCTAACTTCGTCATGGCTCCTGGAGAGGTCGGCGTGGACGTATTTGAAGAGATAGATGGAATTTTGAACGGAGACTACAGTCTCGTGATGCCCGAACCTGTGAAGATCGAAGTGCAGAAACTGTCGAGGGGTAGAGGTGAAGAGGCCAAGGCTGCAAGAATAGCCCTTGAGCTCATAGAGAGAAACAAAGTCGAAATAGTAGAAACAAGCAGGATCGACGGTGACGCTTCGATAGTAGAGGTAGCGAGGAAGTACGAGGATCCTGTTATAGCCACAAACGACAAGAATCTGAGAAACCAGTTCAGGGAGAGATCTATACCGACTGCTTACGTAAGAACTGAGGATCACGTTGAAATCGAAGGCGATGTAAGATGACCGATAAATCCGTGGGCTTCATAGTTCAAGCAAGAGAAGGGAGTAGATGTAGATACGAATACAAAAACGGAAAGCTCAAGCTCGAAAGTATGCTACCAGAGGACAGAATATATCCCGAGGACTATGGAATAGTTGCGGAAAGTCTGGATGACACAAGAAAGCCTCTGGACGGATTTCTCATAACTGATGAATCTCTGGAGCCCGGCTCCGTGGTTGAGGCGAGGCCTGTCGCTTGCATAAGAACGGAGGAAGAAGGCATCAAGAACGATAAGGTAGTTCTTGTACCGGAAGAGGATCCCGATGCCGAAATCAAAGGTCTAGAAGATATTGACAGAAGCCTTCTAATCGAGCTGAAGGCCTTCATATCCGAGCTATGTGAAGTTGAAGGTAAGGATGTAGAAGTAAGAGATACTCTTGGAAGCGACGATGCGCGAAGATTGATAAAACACTGCAAAAAGATATATAAAAGAGGAAAGGACTAAGTATGTGTCAGCAATTTGAGGGGTCTGAATATGTATAAGATATTAGACGTTAAAGACACGGTAAGAGTTGATCCAGAAAAATTCAGTATGGAACTGGAGGACTCGGTCTACGAGTCTCTGAGAGAAAAGTACGAAGGGCTTCTGAGACCTGAGATAGGCTTTATTTTATCAGTGGAAGAAGTGACGAATATAGGCGAAGGGAGGGTTCTTCCCGAGGACGGGGCAGCCCACTACCCGGCAGAGTTCAAAATGCTGGTTTTTGAGCCACAGGAACACGAAGTCGTTATAGGAGAGGTCGTAGACGTAACTGAGTTCGGTGGTTTCGTAAGGATAGGACCGATAGACGCTTTAATACATGTTTCTCAGGTAATGGACGACTATGTAAACTACGACGAGAAAAACGATTCCTTGGAAGGTAAGGAAACCGGGAAACGTTTAAAGAACGGTGATCTCGTACGCGCAAGGGTGATCTCGGTATCATACTCCGAAGACAATAAAGTAGGGCTTACAATGAAACAGCCGAGGCTCGGTGCCCTGAAGTGGTTAGAGGAAGATGGAGAAGACGAATCAGACGAAGAAGAATAAATTTAAATCTTAGGACAAAAAGCTTGGTGGATAACATGGCAAAAAGAGAAAAGGCCTGTAAAGAATGCAGAAGGCTTATTCAGGGCAGCGAATGCCCTGCATGCAAGACTTCCGATTTGACGAAAAACTGGGAAGGAATGGCGATAATTATAGATCCTGAATCAGAACTTGCACAGACAATAGGAATAGAAACACCGGGTAAGTACGCAATTAAGATGAGGTGAAAGGATGAAGGTCGAAATAAAGGAAAGGAAAAAGAACCCTGTTTTGGACAGAAGACTGATAAAGGGTACTGTTGAGCATACAGACGAAGCTACACCATCATCCGAGTCTCTGAAAGGATTCCTCTCAGAGGAACTAGGCTGCGACGAAGAAAGTATCGAAATTAAGAAGATATTCACCATGCCGGGAATGCAGAAAAGCAAGTTCTGGGCAAGGGAACACGGCGAAGTAGAAAGTGAGACTGTGGAGGAAGAAGGTGGGGAAGACGAAGGCTACGAAGAAATACTCAGTGGAAGTATATCAGACTCAAAGGATAAGATAGAAGGATTGGAAGACCCGGACTATGAAAGGCTGCTCGAAGTTGAAAAGGAAAACAAAGACAGGAAGGGTATGAAGAAATACCTTGAAAAGAAGGTTGGTGAATAGAATGCCTAAGCACGAAAAAGTAGATGTATGGGAAAAGTACGATGTAGACGGCGACGAAGTAGAGAGAAAGGGTAAAACCTGTCCGAGGTGCGGAGATGGAGTTTTCATGGCAGACCACGAAGACAGACTAACCTGTGGAAGATGTGGATTCTCTCAGATGAAGGAAGAAAGTGAATAGGCGTAGTTTATCTATATTTCTATATCCGACTCAGTCAAACTCTGAGAACCTTTTACTAGATCAAAAGAGGCACGAATATAAGAGCTGTCATTGCAACAAGCTTTATCAGAACGTTCAGAGAGGGGCCTGAAGTATCCTTCATCGGGTCACCTATAGTATCTCCAACTACAGCTGCAGAGTGCGCATCCGAACCCTTACCTCCATAGTTTCCGTCTTCGATATATTTCTTGGCGTTGTCCCAGGCTCCTCCGGCGTTGGCCATTGTCACAGCAAGAAGGAATCCTGTCGAAATATTACCGGCAAGCATACCTGCAAGGGCCTCAGGACCAAGTAAAAGACCAACAACTATAGGTGACAGTATAGCTATTACTCCTGGAAGAACCATTTCCTTGAGTGCCGAGTCCGTTGAGATCGCTATGCAGGATGAGTAGTCAGGCTTGTCTTCGCCTGAAAGGATCTCCATTTCCTCAAACTGTCTCCTTATCTCATCTATCATCTTGCTTGCGCTTTTCCCTACAGATCTCATCGTGAGCGCTGAAAAAACGAACGGTAATAGGGCTCCTATGAAAAGGCCTGTAACTATCATAGGATCTGTCAGGGCTACATCTACAGCTTCGAGGCCGACGTTCTGCGTATAGGTTACAAAAAGTGTAAGGGAAGCAAGCGCTGCAGACCCTATAGCGAAACCCTTTCCTATTGCAGCTGTTGTGTTACCTATCGAATCCAGGGATTCAGCCCTTTCCCTCACCTCTTGACCCATCTCAGCCATTTCGGCTATACCTGCAGCGTTGTCGGCAACAGGCCCGTAACAGTCCGTCGCCAGCGTTATGCCTAAAGTCGAAAGCATTCCTATAGACGCTATTCCTATACCGTACAGTCCTGCAAAGTAGTAGGAAATAAGCATAGCCGCAGAAACGGTAAGCATGGGAACAAGCGTCGAGATCATCCCCGTAGAGAATCCGGCTATTATATTTGTCGCGGCGCCGCCCGTTGACTCTTCAGCTATGCTCTGAGTCGGTTTATGCTTGCTTGCTGTGTAGTATTCGGTTACAAGGCCTATGACTATTCCGGCCAGAAGTCCCGAGACTATAGAGTAAAACACACCCATGGCTATTTCCGTGAAGAGGTACTCCATGCCTAAGTACATGAAAACAACCGCAAGTACAGCTGCTCCGAAGGTTCCTCTGTTGAGTGCCCAGTGGAGGTTGTCTTCGCCTCCCACCAGGAAGTAGCCTATTATGGATGCTATTATTCCCGCGGATCCTATGAACAAAGGAAACACAACAGCTCCGGCGACCTCCATTGTTATAGCTCCTATGGCCATGGTAGCGACTATAGCTTCTACGTAGGACTCAAAGAGGTCGGCTCCCATCGCAGCGACATCACCTACATTGTCCCCTACATTATCAGCGACTACGCCTGGATTCCTTGGATCGTCTTCGGGAATATCTTCTTCTACTTTGCCCACCAAATCTGCTCCCATATCCGCAGTTTTAGTATAAATTCCACCTCCTACACGAGCAAAAAGCGCGACAGTAGAAGCTCCGAATGCAAAGCCGAAAAGTATCTCAGGGTCAGGGAACAGGAAGTAAAAAACAGCTATGCCTAGAAGTCCAAAACCAACGACGGACATGCCCATAACTGTTCCGGAGGAAAAGGCCACGGAAAGACCCTCTCCAAGGCTATCCTTAACAGCTTCGGAGGTCCTCGAGTTGGAGCTTGTAGCTGTGGACATCCCTATGACTCCTGCAAGAGAGCTGAGGAAAGCCCCGAATACAAAGGTCAAGGCGGTCTGTGGGTTTATGAAGTAAAACAGTGTAATAGATATTATAACAACTACAACAGAAAGGTACTTGAACTCCTGCGTCAGAAACGTTCTGGCACCCTTCTTTATATGGTCCGACATCTCCCTCGCCTTCTCCGGACCTCTGTCCTTCTTCTTCACCCACCAGGTAAGTATTCCTGCAAAAATCAAAGCTAAAAACGAAGCAGCCAATGCCATAGGAACGTGCATAGCCTGAACTAGTTACGCGTTGTTTTTAAATCTACACCCTGGGAAAAATATTTAAAGTTTACTATCAATAAGTAACAATATGTCACAAAACAACAAGCCTGCTCATCATAACAAATGGTGCAGTAAAGAACGCTCACTTGAAAAAACTGTAAATGATGCAAAAAGAAAGGATGAAACAACAGGGATTTCTTTTGAAGAGTTGGAGGAATATGAGGATATGATGAAAACTACAGAAGAAAGACAAATCCCAGATGATTCAATAAAGGATGATATTTACCTCTCCACAGGAACTACCTTTTTCCCGGAACAGGACCCACGCAGGAAAAACTATCTATAAGAAAACAGTAAGATGATCGGCTAGTGAAAGGAACCCCGGAATAGCTAGTACCATCGAGAAAACAAAAATACATTAAAACTTTAAACGTCCCTTTACATTTCTACTAGTATGATATGTCTTGGGATTGAGAGCACGGCCCACACCTTCGGTATTGGAATAATGGACGGGGAAGAGGTTCTGGCGAACGTCACGGATATGTATACTCCTTCAGAAGGTGGGATACATCCAAGGGAAGCCGCGGAGCACCACACGGAAGTATGCGACGAAGTTCTAGAGGAAGCACTGGATGAAGCCGACTTAGATAGGGAAGATATAGATCTGGTAGCCTTTTCAAGAGGACCTGGCCTTCCGCCCTGTTTGAGAACCGGGGCTGTCTTTGCGCGGTCGCTTGCCCTCTCCTTGGACGTTCCTATAGTAGGTGTGAACCACTGTATAGCGCATATAGAAATCGGTAAGCTGAAAAGTGGCGCCGAGGACCCCGTCACGCTCTACGTCTCTGGTGGAAACACTCAGGTAATAGCTCTTTCCGCCGGGAAGTACCGGGTCTTCGGCGAGGTTCTTGACACGCCCGTAGGAAACGCTCTGGACAAGTTCGGAAGGGAAGCAGGACTTGAGCATCCTGGAGGACCGAAGGTCGAAAGAAATGCCGAACAAGGTTCGAAGTACATAGAGCTCCCATACACAGTGAAAGGTATGGATATGTCCTTCTCCGGACTTATGACTGAAGCTATGAGGAAGCTGGAAGATGAGAAGTTGGAAGATGTCTGTTACTCCTTACAGGAAACTATGTTTGCGATGCTGACCGAAGCCGTCGAGAGAGCGATGGCACATGCAGGCAAGGACGAAGTTCTTCTCACGGGTGGAGTAGCCGCTAACAAAAGACTACAGGGAATGTTGGAGACCATGTGTGAAGAAAGGGGTGCTTCCTTCTACACTGTTCCTCACAGCCTGGCCGGGGACAACGGAGCTATGATGGCATGGTTAGGAGTCTTGAAGTACAGAAGTTCCGGTGAAGACGAGCTCGAGGATACGGACTTCATCCAGAACTGGAGAACCGACGACGTAGAAGTCACATGGGACAAGTAAGTTTTATTAAGCGTAAACTATAATCCTTTTCCTGATGACTATGTCCTTAGTAAGCTATCTGAAAAATCCTAGCGAAGCCGTAAAAGAACTGAAGGAGAAAACCAAAGTCAAGACCATGCAGAACTCTCTGGTAATGGTCTTCGTTGCAGCAGTTATCTTTGCAGTCAACAGCTACATTGGCATCGGACTCATAGAAGACATGGGCCTTGAGATAACAGGACCGGAGCTAGTCGTTTCAGTGCTTGATATGGGAGCAGTAAACCTCGCGGCAGGAACCTTCTTCCTGATTTTCCTCGGAGGTCTGTTCTTCGGATACATCATGAAGGTTGTTCTGAGTATCCTCGGAGGAGAGGGAGACTACTGGGACGGTCTAGCAACTCTAGCCTATCCTGTATTCTCGGTAGGCCTGGGAATACTCCTGGCAATGGTCTTCAGTTACGTACCTACGATAGGGCCTGCACTTGCATTCATATTCGTAGCAGTATTCTTCGCAGTGGGTTACTCCTTGATGTTTAGGCTTGCAAAGGAGATGTTCGACGTAGGAATGATAGAGGCCTTTATCGGAGTGACTGTCGTCCTGGCTGTAGGCCTTGTAGCAATCTACGGCGGTCTTCTCACAACACCGGAAGGAATAATGGCTGTAATACCATAGGCTAGCTAGGTAGTCGGAGAAAAAGAAGGTAGCAGTTATCTGTAGATGGACTTAGCTACGAGACTTTCGAAAGATTTAAAAGTTTAGAACCTGAAGAAATGATATCTCTGGTGAAACTATGGGAATGTATAAGGAAATAAAGGAAAAGTGGAAGGAACCCGATGAAGAAGTTAAGGAAAGGTTGAAGAAATGGAGACAAGAAGACGCTGTTGAGAAAGTAGACAAACCGACAAGGCTTGACAAGGCAAGGGAACTAGGCTACAAGTCAAAGCAGGGCGTAACTGTAGCAAGGGCCCGTGTGAAGAAAGGAACAAGGAAGAAACAGAAGGTGGCCGGTGGAAGAAGAACCGCCAGTTCCGGATCAAAGGAACCACGCAAGAAGTCGAAGCAGAAAGTAGCTGAAGAGAGAACCACCAAGAAGTTTCCGAACCTACGTGTGCTTAACTCATACTGGGTAGGAGAGGACGGCAAACACAAGTGGTTCGAGGTAATTCTACTGGACCCGGAGCATCCAGCCATAGAAAACGACAAAGACCTGAGCTGGATATGCAAAGACGAGGAAAAGGACCGAAGTCTGAGATAGTTACTTTCAATACCTTATCTCAAAGCCTTCAACTCCTTTAGGATCCTCTTCTGTCTTTTCGACCTCATCTACATCTGCAGGACCAGGACCTCTATGGCACCAGTCAACAATCTCCTCGACGCTCTCTTCTTCCCCTTCGAAAACAGCCTCCACCCTTCCATCGGGAAGGTTTTTAACCCAGCCGTTTACGCCGAGTTGTCTTGCCTTTCTTCTCGTGCTGGCCCTGAAGGTCACTCCCTGGACCCTGCCGGATACAAATAGATGTTTTCTTACGGTCATGTTTTTAGCTTGCCAGGAGGAACTTAAATCCTTTATCCATGTTTATAAGATTGCAAATCAAAAGTTATAGGGGGTAAGATGGACTTTTACGATCTGTATATACCTACGGACAACGCACAGAAAGTCCTCGAAAGTGCTGAGGAAATGGACCTCGACGGGATAGGTATAGCCCATGAATACGAAAGCAAGGAAGAGCTTAACAGATATCTTGATGGTATAGACAAGCTCAGCAAAGACACTGAAATGAAACTTATAAGGTCCTGTGTAATCGACGCCGAAAGTCCTGAGGAACTGAAGAAGACTGTAGGCAAGGTTAGACAAAAAGTCGACGTAGTGGCTGTTGACGGCGGTGACTTTGATATAAACAGCGCAGCCGTGAGAGACAGGAGGATCGACGTGCTCCTTCATCCCGAATACAAAAGGAAGGACCGAGGAATGGACCATAAAACTATGAAGATGGCAGCGAAAAACGAAGTCTGTTTGGGCTTTGTTCTACATGATCTCCACCAAACATACGGGAAGGTGAGATCACACGTGCTGAGACATATGAAGAACAACATTGAGCTATGCGAAAAGTACGGTACAGAATTCTTAATAACCTCCGGCGCCAGGGACGTCTACGAGCTGAGGGGACCGAGGGACCTTGCCTCGCTTCCAAAGGTTCTCGGTGTAAAAGCTTCCAAGGCAATGGACTCCGTGAGTTCAGTTCCTAAGAAAATTGTAAAGGAAAACAGGAAAAAGCTCGCCGGTGAAATAAAGAAGGAAGGTATAGAGGAAGTCTAGTCCAAATCAAAGTCTCTTCTATCATCGAGATCTATCTTTATCTTCATACTCCGCTCATCGTCAAGGTCCTCGAAAAAGACGCTTATAGGCTGCTCGGGATTTATCTTCGCCTTTCCCTTAGAATAACCAGGAATTTCTATACTAACCCTTCCGTTCCTTACCTGTGAAGCGAGCTCCTCCAGAAAACGGCTGAGCTCTCTTCTGGAAAACTTGGACTCGACTTCATCCATAAAAATCTTAACTAATATATAAAACCAGGTGCAAATAAAGTTTATGGCGAAGCCCGAGACGCTGCCCTCTTCGTTGAGAGAGAAGAAGAGATATATAGCCTTCAAGATAGTTTCAGAGGAAAGGATAGAGTTCGGCGATCTCATAAACGCGCTCTGGAGCTCCATACTGGACCTTTTCGGAGAGGTGAACACAGGCGAAATAAACTTCTGGTTAATAAAGGACGCCTGGCAGGAGAAGAGGCAGAGAGGACTGATAAAATGTGCCCACAGTCACGTAAAGGAGGTGAGGCTCGCCCTTGCGTTGATAGACAGGATAGGCGAGTCAAAGGTATCGATACGCTCACTGGGCGTTTCGGGTACAATGAAATCCGCCAGGAAGAAGTACTTCGGTGAAAAGGATCTGAGCAATTTTCAAGACTAATGGAAAGACTTAAAAGCTTAAGCGGATAATTATCTTTAAGATTTCTGGGGTCACGAGACACAGGGGATTCAAATGAATATATTCCTAACGGGAAAGCCGGGTTCAGGCAAGACTACGCTTCTAAAGGAGATAGTTGAAGAGCTCGACAGAGAGTTCTGCGGCTTCACTACACCGGAAATAAGGGAAAATGGTGAAAGGACAGGCTTCCACATAGAGGACCTGAAGACAGGAGACAAAGGTGTCATGGCTTCGGTTGATATAGAAAACGGCCCCTCGGTAAGCAAGTACAAGGTAAACCTCGAGGCGCTGAAGATGTTTTCGGAAAAGGTCACCGAGGATCTGGAGGAAGCGGATGGTATTGCTATAGATGAGATAGGTGTAATGGAGCTCTATTCAGACAACTTTGAGGAAATGCTGGACAAGGCTATAGATTCGGAAAAGCTACTAATCGCTACACTTCACAGGAATCTTGTAGAGAGGTTCCAGGAAAAGGGAAAGGTCATATGGGTTACGAGGAAGAGCAAGGACAAAATAAAGGAAAAGGTTCTTGAGCTAATAGACAAATCGATCCAGTAAAGATTTAAAGGGAAAGACAGACTTGGTTTGTACAATGAGCGATAAGACCTCGAAGAGGAAGGACGACCATATAAGGATAACTAAAGAAGAGGATGTCGAGTCCTCACAACCTGGCTTCAAGGACGTAGTTCTTGAGCACGAGGCACTTCCCGAGATCGACAAGAAGGAAATAGATAGTTCCTGTGAAATTTTTGGAAGTAAGCTCAGGGCTCCTATCCTCATAGACTCGATAACAGGAGGGAGTGAGAGAGGAAAGAAAATAAACCGTATTCTTGCTTCAGCTGCAGAGAAATGTGGGATAGGAATAGGTGTGGGAAGCCAGAGAGCAGCATTGGAAGACGAAAGCCTCGTTGAAACCTACTCCGTAGTCAGGGAAAAAGCGCCTTCTGCCTTCGTCTACGGCAACATAGGAGCTGCGCAGCTCAAGGAGTACAATACAGAAGATTTGGAAAGAGCTGTAGAAATGATAGAAGCAGATGCTATGGCTGTTCACCTGAACTTCACACAGGAGTCTATACAGCCGGAGGGAGATATCGACGCAAGGGGCTGTCTCAGTGCAATAGAAAGAGCTGCTGAGGAGCTGAGTGTTCCTGTAATCGCTAAGGAAACCGGCTGTGGGATTTCTCAGAAGACAGCCCAGAAGCTGAAGGAAGCAGGCGTAGATGCTATAAATGTTGCAGGTAAGGGAGGAACTTCCTGGCCCTATATCGAGTCCTACAGAGCTAAGGCAGTTGGTGAAAGGAGGAAAGGAAGAATGGGCGAGCTTTTCAGGGACTGGGGCATACCTACAGCTGCTTCAGTGGCAATGGCAGCTAAAGAGCATGACTTTGTAATATCAAGCGGCGGTGTTAGAAGCGGTATCGATGTTGCAAAGTCCATAGTTCTAGGGGCTGAATGCTCCGCGGCTGCAGCACCATTCTTAAAGGCCGCTCTGGAAGGAAAGGGAAAGGTCGTCGAAGCCGTAGAGGATATGATAGAGGGTTTGGAGACAGCCATGTTTGTCACCGGATCCAAAAACCTTGAGGATCTGTCTGAAACGAGGGTCAAGGTGACAGGGAAGACACGGAGCTATGTTAAGAGGTGCAGGTGTTAGACATAAAACGTTCAAAACATGGAATAAATGACGAATATTTATAAGCAAGAAGGTATATTCTCATTGTGATATTATGAAGATCGAAGGTGCTGAAATCGACGACAAGAGGATGGAGGAGGCTGTAAAGGAGCTGAAGAAATGGCGGGAAAAGATAAACAAGGAACTTGAAAAGGAGTTCGGAACTCACAAACAAAGAGCTGAAAAGATACATCCGGAAGGTGTGAAGGTAATAGACTACCTAGAAGACTACACCATGAGGGGTGGGAAAAGGGTGAGGCCTGCACTCATAATAGCAGGATACAAGGCAGTTGGCGGCGAGGAACCGGAAAAGATAGTTCCTGCCTCCCTTTCGATAGAGGCGCTACAGTCCTACCTTCTTATACATGACGACATCATGGACGAGGACGAGCTGAGGAGAGGTGACACAACACTTCACAAGATGTACGAGGAATACCATGAGAAGGAGTTTCCTGATGGAAGAGCAGAAAGGTTCGGAGAAAACATGGGTATAATTGTAGGGGATATAGCAAACTCATTTGCTGTTGCACAGCTAATAAAGAGCGATTTTGACTGTGAAATAAAGATGAAGGCGCTGGAAAAGTTTGAGCAAATACACAGACATACAGGCTACGGCCAGGTGCTGGACGTGACCTTCAACGAAAAGGGTCTTGATGATGTCGATGAAGAGGACGTACTCACAGTTCACTACCTGAAGACCTCACAGTACACTATGGCAGGTCCACTTGAGCTTGGTACGATCTTCGCGGAAGGTTCAGAGGAACAGAGAAAGATGCTGAAGGAGTACGGGGAAAAGGCAGGTAAGGCCTTCCAGGTATACGACGACATGCTTGGTCTTTACGGCGACGAAGAAAAGCTGGGGAAGCCGATAGGTTCAGACCTGGAGGAAGGAAAGAAGACACTTCTGATGGTCAAGGCCTATGAGAACGGAAACGAGGAGCAGAGGAAGAAGCTAAAAGAGACTTTAGGGAAGAAGGACGTAACTGAAGAAGAGGTGAGGGAGGTACGTAGAATAGTTAAGGAGACAGGCTCCTACGAATATTCAAGGGAAATGACTGTAAAGCTGGCCGAGGAAGCAAAGGATGTTCTAGATGAAGAGAAGCTTGACCCGAAGATTGTGAAGTTTCTGAGGGGTCTAGCAGACTATATAGTCACAAGAGAAGTCTAGTCCTGCAGAACTTATTAATAATCAGAAGAATTTACTTGATTAGATGGAACTATGACAGATAAAGAGTTCGATGTAACGCCATGGGACGTAGAAGGCAATGTAGATTACAAGAAGCTCATAGAAAAGTTCGGGACGGAAAGACTTACCGAAGACCTGAAGAAGAGGATATACAGAAACGCTGATGAGAGAAATCTGTATATAGACAGGGACTTCGTATTCTCACACCGTGACATGGATAAGATACTGGAAGACTACGAAGACGGAGACGATTTCTTCCTCTATACAGGCGTTGGTCCTTCAGGACCTATGCACATAGGACATATAATCTCATTCAAGATGACCAAATGGTTCCAGGAAAACTTCGATGTAAATGTGTATATACAGTTCCCCGATGACGAGAAGTTCTGGACTAGAGATAGAAGTTACGACGAAGTGGAGAAATACGCAAAGGACAACCTCAAGGACGTAGCTGCCGTGGGCTTCGACCCTGACAAGACCTTCGTCTTCAAGAACACCGAGTATATAGGAAATATGTACAAGGCAGCTACCAAGCTCGCAAAGAAGGTAAACAATTCGGTTGTTTCCGCCGTCTTTGGCTTCGACAGCTCCACAAATATAGGACTCAATTTCTACCCCGCCCTGCAGATGCTTCCTACCTTCTTTGAGGACAAGAGGTGTCTTATACCTGCCGGTATAGACCAGGATCCCTACTGGAGGATTCAGAGAGACATAGCACCTAAGCTTAACAGAAAAAAGGCTGCGCAGATACACAACAAGCTTGTACCGGCTCTCACCGGACCAGAAGGGAAGATGTCCTCATCCAAGCCGAAGGACGCTATAATGCTAAGTGATAGTCCTGATGAAGTCAGAGAAAAGGTAATGCAGAGGGCCTACTCGGGTGGCCAGGTAACCAAGGAGGAGCACAGGGAAAAGGGCGCAGACCTTTCAGTTGATGTTGCCTACCAATGGCTGAAGAACCTTTTCCTAGAGGATAAAAGCAGGGTCGAGAAGATAGCCAAAGAGTACAGTAGTGGCGAGATGCTTACAGGAGAAGTCAAACAGATACTTGTCGATGAACTAAACAGGTTTTTAAAGGAGCATCAGAAGAGGAAGGAAGAAAGGGGCGGAGAGCTGGTCGAACAGATGATGTATGAGGGAAGCCTTGCACAGGAAATGTGGAACAATAAAGTAGAGCTTTAGTAAAATAACAATGATTGGCATGTTGGAGAGCGCATTTCGACGTACAGAGGAAGCTATAATAAATATTCTAAGCCGGGGAGTAGAGCTGACCGAGAGCTTTATACTGACATACGGAATCACTGCACTTATCGTCGCGTCTTTAGCTCGTGGATTCATGCTATTCTGGATAGCTCCGGATGAAGTGGTCACTGTATCCTATGTCCTCTTTTACAGTGAAACCTTATTCCACGTTTTAGGAATAGTCCTGATCTCAACCATTTTTATCCTCATAGCCAACAGCCTTGTCTTTCTCTTTTTCAGGTGGGTCGGTGAGGAGTTCATAAGCGAGGAGAAGAAGATGACAAGGACATGGCGATTTTTAAACTGGGCATTTGACAGGAACGGAAAGTTCTCTATAATAATATTCCGTTTAACTCCTATGATAGGAGGGGACTGGGTAGCAATATTTTCAGGTATAACAGAGATGAAGATAAAGAGCTTTCTATTTTACTCTTTCATCGGTATTCTTCTTCATGAAACAATGCTTGGACTGGGTGCATTCTACGGACTTGAGAAAGGACTCTTGTACGAAATGGAGATTCCGTTTATACAGTTCTTGATAGAATGGATAGAAGCAGCTCTCTCTTAATTGCCAAACTCTTCAGGAAAAGCCTCCTTCAGCAGTTCCTTATTCTTTAGTAGCTCCTTTCTCACGGGACGTATAATTTCCTTGAGTACCTCTGAAACACCTTGTTTTAGGTCCTGTGGATGAAGCTCACCGGAAACGAAGTCCTCCTCGACTTCTTCATAGCTCCCGTAGGAGATATTTCCTCCGTACTTGTCCGGTCTTTGTATTTCGAAGCTCCTGCCCCTGTCCTCGAGTATGGGAAATATAAGGTATTTGAGGTAGCCTAAAACGTTGTTGTCCTCTACTTCTCCCTGCGGGCAGTACGCATCCATGATCTTTTCCTCAATTTCCTCTTCATCGTCCGTAACACCAAGTTTCGACTTCTCCGAAGAGGCGCTCATCTTACCGCCCTGGAGCCCGCCTAGAAGAGGATACAGGACGGTAGTTACCTTTTCCTCGCCTATCTTAGGAAGAGTTTCCCTTCCAAGCATGTATATTCTTCTCTGGTCAGTGCCTGCGTAGGCGATGTCAACGTCAAGTGCCACACAGTCCATTATCTGAAGGAAGGGATAAAGGATTCCGGATGACTTCATTCCATCTTCGTGCCTTACAACCTCACTGGAAGCTCTCTCGGCCCTGTTAACAGTTGCGTTCTCCATGAGGTGCATGTATCCTTTCTGGTATTCTTTGTCGTGCTGGTAGCTACTTCCTCTGACAAACTCAACGTCTTCGAGGTCTATGCCACTCTGTCTTATCATCTCCTTTATGGCCTTTTCGTAGACCTTTGACCTGGCCTCTACAAGGCTCAAAGGCGTTTTCTCCACATCAAGCTCCGCGTGGACATCGGCTACAAGAACCTTGAACTCAAAGCCGGCGTTTACGAAGTCAGCTACCTTCCTCAAGGTTGCGAAGTGGCCTATATGCGGCATTCCTGTGGGAGCATAGCCTATATAAGCAGTAGGCTTCTCCTTTTCCTGGAGAATTTCATCCAGCTCCTCGTCTGTAACAACCTCTTCCGTGAGCCTTGTGACCAGTTCCCTTCTCTCATCAAGCTCCATGGTACCAACCTTAATTTATTTCAGAAGCTTAAAATAGCTTACTGAAAGCTACTCCATATACTTCTCAACCTTCGGCATTACTGTTTCCCTTATCTCTTCTAACCTCGCCGCAGTATCTGCTTCGAAGCGAACGGAAAGCTTGTCCTCGGTTCCAGAAGGCCTTACAAGTGCCCAGCCACCGTCGAAATATATCTTAGCGCCGTCCTTCTCCAGAATCTTATTTTCCGAGAACTCTTTCTTCAACTTTTCAGGAACCTCCTCCTTGTTACCACAGGAAAGCCTCATCTCAGGCGACGAATTGTACACAGGGAGTTCATCGACAAGTTTAGAAAGCCTGCCCTTTGCCTCCATGATCTCAAGCAGCTTTCCTGAAGCGTAGTACGGATCATCGTAGTAGTCGTTGTCCTTGAAAAAGAAGTGTCCGGTGTATTCCCCACCCAGCTCTGCTTCTCTCTTTATCATCTCCCTCTTTATGTAGCTCATACCGACTCTGAAAGGTACGTCACGAGCTCCCACTTCCTCTATAATGTCCTCCACAAGCTTTGAGGACTTGACATCATGTATGACTGTGTCTCCCTGACTTGTCAGGTTCTTGACAAAAAGCGCGAGTAAAACATCGTTATCAACTCTTTTTCCCTCTTCGTCCACGAAAACTCCTCTATCGCCGTCGCCGTCAAAGGCCACGCCGAGATCAGCTTCCTCTTCAACAACCACTTCGCCAAGCTCGCCTATATTTTCCACGGGGTCGGGACCCCTTGCAGGAAAGTCACCATCGATCTCTGAGTTCAGCATTACAACCTCGCAGCCAAAGGACCTGAATATATCCTCAGCAAACAGCGCAGAAGACCCGTTTCCAGGATCTATAACAACTTTGAAGCTTTCATCGATGTTTACAGAAGAGGATACCTTGTCGACGAAGCCTTCAAGTACATCTTTCTCTTCTACTCTACCACCTTCCCTGGTTTCAAAGTCCGAATTATGTACTTCCTCCATCTGCTTTATCCCTTCCTCATAAACTAGGTCCAAGCCTTTGTCTCCACAGAACCTTATTCCGTTGTCCCCCTTTGGGTTATGTGAAGCAGTTACCATCGCACCTCCAGCCAGGTCGTCCTCAACGACCTCGTAATATAGAACCGAGGTAGCAACGGTTCCTATATCTATAACCTGACAGCCCTGATCAACAAGTCCTTCAATTACAGCCTTTGATACAGTTGGCGAGCTTTTCCTCACATCTCTCCCTACGGCGACCTTCTTTCCTGAAAGATCCTTGACCTCTGCAAATGCCTTTGCTATATTTTTTGCTTTGCCTTCATTGATCTCATCAGGATAGGAACCGCGGACGTCATACTTGCGGAAAATCGACATATTCTATCTTTCTCATTTTCGATGATAAATCTAATCTGAAAGTATCCTCTTTGAAATCTGCTCAGCATCGAACTTCTCCAGATCGTCGTACTCCTGTCCGACGCCTATATAAAGTATAGGTTCATCCAGGGATCTGGCTACAGAAAGTGCAGCCCCTCCTTTCTCGTTAACGTCCATCTTAGTAAGGACCACTCCGTCAATTCCCACTGTCTCCCGAAACTCTTTGGCCTGTTCAACGGCATCGTTTCCTGTCAATGAATCTATAACCAGGACCTTGTGGTCTGGATCGTTGACTCTACAGATCTTTCCAAGCTCGTCCATAAGGTTTGCATCGGAATGTGATCTCCCTGCAGTGTCGGCAAGCACAGCGCCCTTGCCTTCGGTCTTTGCATGCTCCACAGCGTCGTATATTACAGCGGCTGCGTCTGATCCGTAGTCATGTTTCACTACCTTCAAGCCCAGCTTGTCTCCATGCTTTTCAAGCTGCTCTATAGAAGCTGCGCGGTACGTATCGCCTGCTGCCAGGACAGGTTCTATCCCTTCCTTCTTGAGCATGTTTGCAAACTTCACCAAGGTACTCGTTTTACCTGAGCCGTTGAAGCCCAAAAACAGTACAAGGGTTGTGCCTTCGTCCTCCTTTACTTTTTCAACGAGATCAGGCGTTTCCTGAGCAAGTATATCCTTTACGGTATATCTGAAGCTCTCCTTTATCGTTTCCTCTACCTTGGTCCTCTTGACTTCCTGGCCTGAGAGCTTATCACTGAGGTCTTCACATATCAGCTCAGCCACGTCAAGAGCCACGTCTGCCTGAATAAGTGAAACCTTGAGGTCCTCAAGGACCTTGTCCAGATCCTTTTGAGAGATCTCCCTCTCAGTAATCTCTTTACCTGCCTTGCTTAAAGCATTGTCGACCTTTTCTCTGAACTTAGAAAACATCTTACCAGTGGTTAAGGTTGTTCAGAACTCCTTATTAAAGCTTCTTCCACTCTCCCAAGCTCCGGTCCTGTAGTGTCCTCATTTACAAGAACACCGTTGGAGTTAGCTACAACACCTGCCCCGACAAAGGGAACTCCAAAGCCAACCGTTCCTATACCACATTCAAGGTCAAAGACCTCTTCGAGAAAGTCCATCTCCTCTTCAGAAGTCTCCCTGTGGCAGAAAAGGCCGGTGTTTGTAACTACAGAACTGCTTCCGAGAAGGTCCTTACCTGCTATCTTTCCTGTCTCTACAGGAACCTGGAACAGCTCCTCGATTTCTTCTTTAACTTCCTCAAGCCTTTGGGAAACAACGCACGCCTTGTCGTTTACCATAATCAGGTTTCCCAGAGCCGTTTCGTTGACCTCTAGAATCTTCCAGTTGATACCTGCATCCTCCAAGGCCTCTTTCTCCCTCTCCTCTACGTTCCTGGGGACAGCAACACCTTGAGAGTTGGCAGCACAGAAGATTCCCGGCATCCTTGATCCTGCAATAGGTGTCTTAACGATTTCAACTTCAAGAATATCTTCGACTGCTTCATAGCATTTTTCTGAAAGACCGGGATTCATTATACAGAACTCTTCCGATGGCTCTGCATGAAGACCTATATTTGAATCTCCGTCGAAGTTTATCCTCTGTATATTGACCATAATATCAAGAAAAGTCAATCCATCTGACTTTCAATAAACTCCTTCATTCCCTTTCTGTCCTTGTTCTCCTCTTCGATCTCAAGAAGGAGGTCAAAGTCCGGGTTTTCCATGTCATCTATAGCTTCCTTTCCTTCGCCTATAGTTCCACTTAAAATTTCCTCGTACCTCTCCTTTTCTTCCTCATCCGTATCCTCATGGGCCTGTGATTCATGAATTGAAAGGCCTCTCTTGGTTTCAAACTCTCTTCCACATTCATCACAGAAGTAGCCTTCTTCCTCTTCTTCTTTTTCCTCTTCTTCTTCCTCTTCTTCCTCCTCTTCATGAGCTCTGGATCTATGAACTTCAAGTCCCTGTTCTGTGGAGAAGGTCTTGCCACATTCATCACATTCAAACTCTTCCTCAGAAGGAAGTTCTTTTTCAGGCGACTGAACTAAAACGTATTCACCAGAGTCCACGAGCCTTATTCTTACGGAGGAAGGGGGTTTCTGAGCACCTCTCTTCCATATCTTATCGTTGAGGTCTTGGTCTAGCTTGATATCTTTATCTGTCTGATTCATAGCAAACTTTTTAATCTCACGCACAGCCCTTGCTGCGCGGTTTCTTCTCTCAACCTTCTTGACGTTGAGCGGAACTCTGAAGACGTTCTCTTCCATAGAAATCAGTCTCTCCAGTGCTTACCTTTGTTGACTCTAATCCTTCTCGTTCTGCTCCTCTTCATTCCGTACTTCCTTATGGATGCCCATACAGGAGCGTCAGAGAGGTTGTTCTTCTTGATTAGCTTATTCTTTTTTCCTCTTGTCTTTCTTGAAGACATATTATCTCCTCTTTATATTCCAGTCCTGTTCTGTTTCGTCCTTTATGGACTTGAGTATCTTTTTAAGCTTTTCCTCGTCTATCTTTTCTCTTACCTGGCCCGACTGACTGATCTGTACAAGGTATGTCTCAAGCTGCTGTGCAACCGCTTCGTCGGCCAGCCTTACCCTGTTTAGCCTTTCCCTCGCATCCTTGGTCATTACTTTCCGTAGCGCCTGTTTCTTCTTCTGCTCCAGCTTCTTTTCCATCTCCTCCTGCTGTTCCTGGACAGTCTGACCTCCCTGCATTTCCTTCTTCTTCTGTTCCTTTATCTTCTTTATTTCTTCCTCGTCCATCCTATCCTTCCTTTACCTTTTTCGCAATGTCGTCCAGGAAGGACCTTCCTTCGTCCGTTATTTTTCTGCCTTCGCCTTCCTCCTTTTCAATGAAGCCTGCGTCCTCAAGCTGCTGAAGCGCTTTCCTTATGATCTTACCGCCTGCAGGCCTCGAATGGTCGGGCTTGTGTCCTCTGTCCCTTCTGTCGCTGTACTCCCTTCTGAGTCGATTGACGCCCATCGGACCCTTGGTGTAGAGCTTCCTGAGCAACGAAGCGCTTCGCATATACCACCAGTCGTCCTGCTGTGGCGGTCTTTCCTTTGCAGAGGAAGTCTTCACGAACTGGCTCCACTCAGGCTGTTCCACTTCTTCCTCTTCCTTAAGCTCCTCTGCGACTGCTTCTATAAGCTGGTTGGGTCTCACATCGTAAACTGTAACCATATTAATCCACTGACTTTAATTCAACGTTAAGGTTTTTAAAGCTTAAACTATCCTTCGTAGGGGTACCTCTTCACGTAGCCGCATTCCTCACATTTCCATTTTACCGTCTTCTCATCGCTGTCCACTTCCACCTGGCAGTTGATGCCGGGTTTTATGTAGCTGTAACATTCCTCGCAGAACCTCCTTTTGTATCTTTTCGGAATCTTCACCCGGTAGCGCATAGCTATCTTTCTCGCAAGTTCTACGTACCTGTCCGCTCTTTTTTTGTTTTCCGGAAAGTTCTTTTCCGCCTCTTCAAAAAGTATATCCACTCTCTCCCTCGCTATCTCCTTCTGCCAGTCCGGCTTCATGTCCCTTGTTTCCCTCTCAAGATTTATATAATCAGATAGGATTTTATTAAAGTGGAGAGAAATAATTGAAGCATGGTAAAGGGCCTTTCCTCAGAAGAAGCGGCCAAGAGGCTGAAGGAACACGGCAAAAACGAGCTGGAGGAAGAAGGTGGAACAACGGCCCTTGATATACTCCTGAGACGATTTAAGAACGTCTTAATGTGGATACTTATCGTCGCTGCCACTATTTCATTCTTCGCGGACAAGATGCTCACATTCTACTTCGTTTTGGTCATCATTCTGATAATAGTTGTAACCGGATTCGTGGAAGAATGGAAGGCGGAAAAGGCAATGGAAGCCTTGAAGAAGATGGCCGCGCCCAAGACAAAGGTGTACAGAGACGGAAAGATAGTGGAGAAAGAAACCAAGAACGTAGTGCCTGGTGATGTTCTGAAGCTTGAGACAGGCGATAAAATACCTGCCGACGCAGAGCTTCTCGAAGTAACAAATCTGAAAGTGGATGAGTCTATACTCACCGGGGAGAGCGAAACTGTAAAGAAGAAGGAAGGTGATGAAATTTATTCCGGAACAGTCGTTTCCCATGGAAGGTGCGAGGCCAGAGTAACTGCAACAGGCATGGACACGGAACTTGGAGAAATAGCAGAAGAGGTTCAAGGTGAGGAAAGAAAAAGCCCGCTTCAGAAGAAGGTGCACAGGCTTGGAAAAAGGCTAGGAATTATAGCTGTAGTGCTTACAACCATGCTTTTCCTTGTAGGCCTGGCCGAAGGTGAACCTATAGTCGAAATTCTCATGGTCACCCTAGCTTTGGCGGTTGCCACAGTACCTGAAGCTCTCCCACTAACGCTGACTCTGACACTGTCTCTAGGTATGAAGGACATGGCAGATAAAAATGCAATCGTGCGGAAGATGCTAGCCGTCGAAGGTCTTGGCTCTACGACTATAATCTGCACGGACAAGACCGGAACGCTGACGGAAAACGAGATGACTGTGAAGAAGGCCTACGTGGACGGAAAGGTCTTAGACGTTGAAGGAAGGGGCTACGAGCCCGAGGGAAGCATAAAAGAAAATGGGGAGGTGGTGCACGTTGACGACAGCAAGGCTCTGGACTGGTTGATAAAGACATGCGCACTTTGTAACAACGCTGAGATGGACTTCGACGGTAAGGTTGATATTCACGGGGAACCGACTGAAGCTTCTCTTGCAACTTTGACAGAAAAGACAAGTTATTCATACGATAAACTGAGGGAGAAGCATCCACGGGAAGAGGAAGTACTTTTCACCTCAGAAAGGAAGAGAATGACCACTGTAAATAGTATGGATGACAGGGACTCGAGGTGTGCATTCATGAAAGGAGCTCCGGAGGTAGTACTGGAAAGGTGTACCCATATAATTGAAAACGGTGAAAGAAAGGAGCTCACAGAAGAGAGGAAGGAGAAGATACTGGAGAAAAATGATGAGTTTGCAGCGGAGGCGCTTCGAGTCCTGGGCTTTTCATACAGAGAAAGCATGTCGGAAGAAATAGACAAGGAAAACGTAGAAAGCGACATGGCCTTTGTAGGACTGGTCGGGATGATGGACCCACCAAGGGAAGGGGTTAAGGAAGCGGTCCAAATGTGTGAAGATGCAGGTATAAAGGTAAACATGGTGACAGGAGACAACAAAGAGACGGCAAGAGCAATAGCAAAGGATATAGAACTTACTGATGAACCAAAGGTAGTTACAGGGGAAGAAATGGATGATATGGGTGACGGTGAACTACGTGACACAATAAAAAATGTACATATATTTGCAAGAACACGTCCGGAGGACAAGCTGAGGATAGTAGAGATACTTCAGGAACATGGAGAAATAGTTGCGATGACAGGTGACGGTGTAAACGATGCTCCTGCAGTGAAGAAGGCAGATGTCGGTGTAGGAATGGGTGAAAAGGGAACGGACGTTACAAAGGAGGCGAGCGACATGATTCTCCAGGACGACGACTTCAGTACAATAGTAACAGCGATTAAGAACGGGCGGAGAATATACAACAACATCGAGAAGTTTACAACATACCTTGTTTCTAGAAACTTCACCGAGATATTCATAATAGCGCTTGCTATAGCTCTCCTTGGGTTTGAATTCCTTCCTCTTATAGCTCTACAGATACTTTTCCTCAACGTTATAGGACAGGAGTTTCCGGCACTTGCCTTGGGGGTGGATCCACCTACAAAAGGAATAATGCGAAGAAGTCCCAGGGATCCTGGTCAGAGACTTTTACACAAGAGAAATCTATTTTTCATAGCCTCCATGGCTCTTTTCATGGTAGCTGTCGGGTTCCTCGTATTCCTTCAAGGAAACCCGACCGAAACATTAGAGCTCTCTAGAACTATGGTTTTTGCCACTATATCAGTAATGATAGTCGTACACTCGTTCAACTTTCGTTCATTAGAGAGATCTATACTGGAAATAAACCTACTGAAGAACAAATGGATTTTGGTCGCAATAGCAACCACGACTATACTTGTGCTACTATCGATATACGTACCTTTCTTACAGGTCATATTTGAACATGTACCGCTAACGCTTACGCAGTGGAGCTACGCTGTAGGGGCTGCGCTGACCACGGTAGTCTTCATAGAAGTGATGAAGAAGTTAGGTAAATTCATACCAAAGAAATGAGGGATGCGGCCGCCGGGATTTGAACCCGGGTTGCGAGCTGGCTCCGGACTACACGCCCGAAAATGATTTACCGGACGAGCCCATGGAAGGCTCGAGTCCTAGCCACTAGACCACGGCCGCCTAAATAATGACATGGACGCCAGTCCACGTACGTTTTTAGTACGTTTCTTTGTTCAGTAACCTCCTCTCTTCATCCTCTTCCATTGTTTGGAAGCACTTTTATTTCTTTCGTCCTCTTCTTCGTCTTCATTTTCGTCTTCCTCCTCCCCGCCCTCCTCTGAGGGTATATCTGCATTCCGCTTAGCTACCTTTGCTCTCTGCTTAGGAGGTTTGCCTGAGCCCACTTTGGCGCTCCTTATAGCTCCCTGTAACTTCTGAAACATACCCTCGTTCTGAAGGTCCTCTCTCTTCTGAAATATCGCGCCAGTAGGCGTTCCTGCGTTCTCGTCCTCCATGAACCGGGGGAATATCTGTATGTAGGCGTGCGGTACCATCTGACCTCCTGCTTCCTTTATGTTCATAGTCACGGAAACGCCGTCGGCCTCCAGTCCCTTCATAACCTTCTGCACCGTTTCGCGAAGCAGTTCCGTTGCTTCCTGCCACTCCTTTTCAGTCAGTTCCAGCAGGCTCTCCTTGTGCTCCTTCGGAACTATGTTAGTCTGTCCCTTGGCTCTCGGTTCCGGATACTCCAGCCAGGCGTAGAAGTTTTCGGTTTCTCCGACAACCCAGAGGTCCTCCGGTTTGTTGTTTATGAAGTGGCAAAAGGGGCATTGTTGGGGCATGTTAGCATATTTAAATAGCAGCTAAATAAAGTTATGGATTAAGGAGCCTGAGCACCCCCATCTGATACAATGTTCGATATAGCTGTAACTGAAGGTCTATTCATAACCTGGGATCTAGTAGTTCTTATAGTAACCGCGACCACTTTAGGATATATAGCCCACAAGACATACCAGCCAAACCTTGTGGCGTACCTCATAACAGGAATTATTCTTGGACCTGTTTTCCTCAATATTGTCCAAGAGACCGCACTTCTGGAGGTCATTTCCGAGCTCGGGCTCGCGCTGCTTCTATTCCTGCTTGGACTTCAGCTGAAGTTCGACGCTATAAAGAATATACTTAAACCTGTTTTGAGGATAGCGTTTTGGCAGACGGTGTTACAGACTTCGCTTGCGTTTGTGATTCCTTACCTTCTTGGATTCACACTGTTGGAAACCACTGTAATAGCTCTATGTACGGTCTTCGGAGCGACACCTGTTATCGTTAAGCTTCTGGACGAAAAGGACGAGATAAACTCCCTGCCTGGTAAAATAGACGTAGGTGTCCTCATAGTTCAGGACCTTTACCTTGTTCTTATCCTAACTATATTCAGCGCGCCTGATCTAAGCCAACCCCTAGTCATAGCTACAAACTTCATCAAGGTCATGGGCCTTATGGCCCTCCTCGCAGTGTTCTCATATGCTGTATCACGCTGGGTCCTTCCTAAGGTAATAGAGGAGGTCGGGAACAACAAGCACCTTCTCTTCTTGAACGGGGCTGCATGGGCTTTCCTCTTCATCTCACTTTCACTTTACCTCGAAGTTTCAGTTGAGGTCGGTGCCTTTATAGCAGGTCTTGGACTGGCACAGAGCCCCTACAGCGAGGAACTGAAGCAACAGGTGAAACCTATAACAGACTTCTTTATGATGGTATTCTTCGCGACTATAGGTCTAGGACTTACACCTGAGTACCTTACGGCTTACTGGAAACGGGCGATAGTAGCTTCCGCTGTGCTCATGGTCGGTAACTTCCTCATAATGCTCTACCTGATAGACAGGGAGAAGTTCAGCCCCGAGACCTCGTTCCTGGGAAGCATAAATATGGTCCAGGTCAGCGAGTTTTCACTGGTTGTTGGGGCCCTTGCTGTAACACGTGGACTCGTGGGGAATGAAATACTAGGGTACCTTAGCCTCATGGCGGTTATAACAATGGGAATTTCCACCTACATAATAAAGTACAACCACGAGATATACGACCGTGTGGAACACCTCTTTGAGTTCCTCGAGTCGGAGGAAAAGGGCGACATGGATATAAAGACCCTGAAGGACCACGCTATAATAATAGGGTACGATGAGATAACCAGACGTTTAATACCTGTACTAAAGGAAAAATACGGTGACGTCGTAGTAATCGATAAAAATCCCAAGTACGTCGAGACGATGAAAGACGAAAACGCCGAGTTCTTCTTCGGTAACCTGAAACACGGCGAGATGAGGAGGACTATAGGCCTGGAGAGAGCAAGCATAATTATAGGCCTCGCAAGGGACGAAGCCATAAACCGCAGGATACTGGAAAAAAAGAGGAAAGATGCCATAACCTTCCTCAGGGCAAAGAACAGGGAGGAGGCTGCGGAGCTTTACGACCTTGGAGCTGACTTTGTTATAATAAAGAGGATGCTTTCAGGTGAGAAGATGACAGAGTACATAGAGGCCTTCCTCGAAGACCCAAAACTGTTCGAAGAAAAGATCGAAGGTGACAAACAGGTAATAGACTGGGAGGCGAGACTATGATAGGAATAATATATACCTTCGGCCTTGTGTTCGTGCTTTCCGCAGTGCTTGCACTGATATTTCACAAGGTATTTGAGCTGACGATACCTGCTTACATAATCGCCGGGATAGTAGGAGGCTTATTTCTCGAGGAGGAGGCCTTACTTGAACTTCTTAAGTGGGGTATAGCATTTGTAGTCTTCATATTCGGTGCGAAGCTCGAGCCCGATAAACTCAAGCACGGAATGGGCGGAAGTATCTTGAACGTAGGTTTGCACATAGCAGGTATTGGCCTGCCCTTCTTCGGTGTGTTCTACCTGGCTGGCTTCGGAACGCTCAACTCTATATTTGTTAGTGCAGCGCTGGTCTTCAGCTCCTCGCTTACAGGAACAGAGCTTTCTGAGAAGTACGCGACAATAGAACTCCTTTACGGAAGGTTGGCCGAAGCAACTGACATCATACATGATGTTCTCGCTATAATTTTAATACTTCTTCTAAGTCCCGTTCTATTCGAAGTTGGGATGGGACACGCGCTCTCAGTGGCTGGCGGTATGTTTGTATTCGCACTTGCAGTAAGGAGGTACTTATTCCCCTGGCTATTCGAAATCTCTGATTCCTCAGAAGAGTTGATGCTTCTATCAGGCATATCCCTTCTGGTCCTGATGATAGCCATATCAGAGTTTGTAGGGATTTCAATAGTTGTGGGGGCCTTCTTTGCAGGAATTGCTTTCTCGAAGTTCCCCTACAACATCGAGCTGGTGGAATGCGTAGAGTCGCTGAAGGACTTCTTCGCAGCCATACTTTTCTTCTCCCTCGGCGCTCTGGTCGCTTTTCCTACGACTGCCTCCCTGATAATAGCTCTGACCATAATAACTATGACCATATTTGTTAAGCCTCTCCTGACTGCCATATCACTCATGCACTACGGATACGATAAGAGGACTGCTTACCGCTGCGCTCTCACTCTGGACCAGGTCAGTGAGTTCGTGCTAATACTAGCCATACAGGCATACCTCGTAACTGCGATAGCTGAACCAGTATTCCAAGGAATAATTCTCGCGACTACGGTTACGATGATAACCACAGCATACACAGACAATTACTCAGGAAAGATCCAGGACTGGCTTTCGAGGAACCTTCCCCTGGAAACGCCCGAAGGCCTGCAGAGGTACAGCACACAGATAACCTCGGAGCTCAAGGACCATATAATACTTGTGGGCTACGATGTACAGGGCGAGAAGATAGGTGAGTATCTGAAGGAATGTGACAGGGAGTTCGTTGTAATAGACGTCAACCCCGAGGTATTTGAAAGCGCGAAGGATCTGAAGAACAGGATATTCAAAAGTGCCAAGGACGACGAAAGCTGGGAGCTGGCGAACTACAAGGAGGCTGCTATGATAATATCCACTCCTCCACAAAAACATATTTCGGAAAAGGTACTGTCGCTTGACACGGAAGCTGTAAAGGTGGTTAGGTCGAACAGCTTCAGAGAAGCAAGCAGCTTTTTAGAGAAGGACGCGGACTACGTCATGGTTCCTGATCTCCTCGCTGCAGAGCAGCTCGTAGACTACGTCGAAGAAGCCATCTACGGTGACAAGGAAGTCATAGAAAGGTTGAGGGAAATGCTGATGGAAGAGCTGAAAGAAGAGATGGAGGAGTTTGAGTAATGGGGCCACCCGGATTTGAACCGGGGCTTGCGGATGTCACCTCAGCATAAGCCGTACATCCAAAATTCTATCATCCCAGGAAACCTTAATCTAAGACAATAAAGTCCTGGTCAAAACTCCAAAAATCTGGAGTCCGCCGTCCTAGGCCTGACTGGACTATGGCCCCTTCCATTACTTGAGCTCTTTCAGTGCTTCTATAATCTCGTCTAGAACCTCGTCGTCGTCGGGAATCGAGAAGTTCTTCTTCCAGACCCTTTCCCCGTCTTCACCGAAAAATCCACGGGAAAGTGAAAGGAAGACGTTCTCGCCGTCTTCTGAGATTGCTTTCTTTCTTGCGACCTGTATAAAGTCGTTGTTTCCGAACTCGACTTCGGTTCCTTCCAATGTTTCAAAATCTACCATAATAACCCCGTAGTCATTTCGTACTTTTAGTTTAAAACATTTTCGGAGAATTGGGGGCTCACTAGCTACCCTTATCCTCATCCCTGGAAGCAGAGCCTCCAAGTCGGACTGGGGCGGTGTGCTCATTGCCCACGTGATGTTTTCTACTCAAACCTTATAAGCCTGTACCGAAGAATAGGAAAGTTTTTAAATAAACCAAAACAAACTTTCCATGTTATGTCAGACGAAGGAACCAAATGGGTAAAGGAAAAAGACGGTATATACTGGCCTACGGAAAAAATGAAAGAAAAGGCGTTTGTAAGCGACCCCGAAATATACAAAGAAGCGAAGGAAAATCCAAAGAAGTTCTGGGAACAGAAGGCAAAGGAGCTTATAGACTGGTTCGACGAGGACTGGGATGAAGTACAGAAGTGGGATCCCCCTTTCTTTAAATGGTTTGAAGGTGGAAAGACCAACCTTTCGTATAACTGCGTAGACAGACACATAGAGGACAAGAAAAACAAGCCGGCTATAGTCTGGGAGCCCGAACCAGTGGGCGAGGAACAAAGAATTTTGACATACGGCGACCTTCACGAGGAAGTGCAGAAGTTTGCAAATGTTCTGAAGGAGTTGGGAGTCGAGAAGGGCGACGCCGTAACTTTCTGGATGCCCATGATTCCGGAGACAGCTATAGCTGCTTTGGCTTGCCAGAGGATAGGTGCATGGCATTCCATAGTCTACACTGCCTTTTCTCCCGAAGCAGTTAGGAAAAGGATGGACGACGCCGGTTCCGACATACTTATAACAGCCGACGGCTTCTACAGACGTGGGAAAGTGGTCGAGTTAAAGGATAATATAAATGAAGCGTTGGATAAGGTAGGAGCGGACAAATGCCTTGTTGTAAACAGAGCCGATGCAGATCCGGAAATGGTCGACGGAAGGGACCACTTCCTGGAAGATGTGAAAGATGGAGTTGAAGCAAGTTGCGAACCAGAGGAGCTGGACGCTGAAGATATAGGCTTCTTACTCTATACTTCGGGGACCACGGGAAAACCGAAGGGTGTGAAACACTCAGTCGGCGGCTATCTGGTACAAGCAGCGCTTACAATGAAATGGGTCTTTGACTTCCACGAGGACGATATGTTCTTCTCGACAGCCGATATAGGCTGGATAACCGGACATACCTATACACTCTACGGTCCGTTGATACACGGCGGAACCACGCTTTGGTACGAAGGTTCACCGGACCATCCTAACCTGGAGAGGTGGTGGGAAATTATAGAGGAAAACGAAGTCAACCAGTTTTACACCGCTCCGACCGCACTGAGGATGCTTATCAAGCACGGTAAGGATCTTCCCGACAAGTACGACCTCTCTACACTACGTGTCCTAGGTTCAGTAGGCGAACCTATAGATCCGGAAACTTGGCAGTGGTACTTTGAAAAGGTCGGTGGTGGGAGGTGTCCGATAGTGGATACCTACTGGCAAACAGAAACTGGAGGAATACTACTCACTTCACTTCCGGGTATGGGACCCTTCGTTCCTGGTGTTGCAGGAGTCCCGTTGCCGCCTGTTAACTACGATATTCTGGACAAGGACGGCGAACCCGTTGACAAAGGAGCAGTGGTAATAAAGAAGCCCTTTTCTCCTGGAATGTTAAGAGGCGTTTACAAGAATCCGGACAAGTACAAGGAGGAGTACTGGAGCAGGTACGGCGACAGGATATACTTCTCCGGAGACGAAGGGATAAAAACGGAATACGAGGTAGGCGGACAAAGACTGTTAAAGATAGTAGGCAGAATGGACGACCTGTTAGAGGTGGCAGGCCACAGGCTAGGAACTGCGGAGATAGAGGACGCAGTGCAGATGGTTGATGAAGTTGCTGAAGTGGCTGTAGTTGGAAAGCCCCACGACGTCAAAGGCGAGGTTCCTGCTCTGTTCACGATACTCGTGGACGGTGCCGAACCGTCGGAAGAACTTAAGAAGAAGATAGTGAAATCCGTAAGGCAAGAAGTTGGCCCGGTCGCGACACCAGGCGAGATATTCTTTGTAGAGGAATGTCCGGAGACGGAGTCAGGCAAGGTAATAAGGAGGTTCCTACGCTCGTTGCTTGAAGACGAAGAGCTCGGGGACATGAGGACAGCAAAGAACCCAGACTGTCTCAGAGACCTAGCGGAGAAGGTCGGTTACGAAGGTCCGCAGGACATACCTGACTACAACTGCTAAATACCTTCTTTGGGCCCTCTAACCCTAAAATTTAAATCCTTTGTTCCCCTATTGAAAGGTATGAAGAGGGGTGTGTACGTACTTCTTCTTCTAGCTATGCTTATCTGTACATCTTCAACAGCTCTCGCCGAAGGAGAAACGGAGAACCTTCTTGAGGATGAGTTTTTTGACGAGTGGAATGGAGATGAGAACAATGAACTCACAGTGTGGTCAAACGAACATGCTGACAGGGAGGATAAAACCGTTCTAAAAGGCAACTACTCAGCAGGAAGAGACGCGGGGGACCACGAGTATTATTACCATCCCACGGTGGATATTGAGAAAGGTGTTGATTATCATATGGAGGTGTGGGTCTATGCAGAGAACGGGACCGAGTCCGTTGAGACCGGAATTCATCTAAGTGAAGAATTCGGAAGCATGGAAAGAATAAACGACAGTGGTAATATGAAGGTAGAGCCCAAAGAAGAATGGATAAATCACACGTGGTCATGGCAGGCTACAGAAGAAAATATAAGCTTCGCCGTAAGGAACCATGGGGATTTTAAAGATAGTTACATGTTCATAGGTGCAGCTTGGCTGGGCACGGAGGAACCACCAGAGGACTGGGTTGAAGTTGATGACGAGGAAGACGATGATGACGGAGGGAACGGTGACGACGGAGACGAGGAAGATGAAACTGAAGAGGAGAGGTTGGAGGTAAACAGCGCTAGTCAGGAAGAGTTAGAAGAAATAGTACATATTGGTCCGGCGATAGCAGAGAGTATAGTCGAGGATTGTGACGATTTCTACTCGCTGGCGCAGCTCGTACACGTGCAGGGGCTCGCCGAAGAGACGGTCTCGGATATCATAGAGGAGGGGAAGGCCTACGTTCTGCCGCCTGGTGAAAACTGGGGCCTATCAGAGAATCCATGCTCCGAAGAGGAGGAAGAAGAGGAAGAAGACTGTGAAGAGGTTGTAAGGGAAGTAACAGTAGTCGAGGAAGAAACTGTTTACAAGGAAAAAGAGTTCGAGATGATAGACCACGACGAGAAGGTCGAACAGGGCTCCAACATCTCTTCAGAAGTCCTTTTCAGGAACAATGAAAATTCTTCGGAGAACTACACTGTTTACTCCTACGCCTACGAAGGGAGAAGTCCTGTCACGGAAGGCGGCTGGACTTCAAACGAGAGGACTGTTGAGCTGGAGGAGGGAGACAAAGAGGTTGTAAGGCTTGAGAATACTTTGAGTAAAAACGTCGCCCCGGGCATCTACGACTTCAAGGTCAGGATTTTAGATGAAAAGGATCTCGACTCGGAGATAGAAGTGGTTGAAAGGAATGTTACCTCAGAGGAAGCCAATGTCACGGAAGAAGAGGAGGAAGACAACGAAACAGTGTCCAATGAAACGGAAACTCCTACAGGAGAGGTTTACAGGAGGAGAGGACCTCTTGAAAGTATAATAGACTCTCTTCTATCCATCTTCTAAAGAACCCTTTCGAGTATCTTCCCGTAAACAGGTCTGGTTATCAGAACTCCGCCCAAGACGCCAATTATGGTTGTAATTGCGAAGCCCCTCATCATCCCTATACCTACAAAGCCTAGCACGGTCATAGCCATTATAGTAGTGGCTGCTGCCGTGAAAACTATGAAGAAAGCTCTCTTAATCCTTCTTTTGAGAGAATATTTGCTGCCTTCTTCCTCCTTCCTGTTCAAAGTCTCCGAAGTTATAACGATCTGGTCGTCCACGGAAGAACCTATCGCAGCTATTATTCCAGCTATAGCAGGAAGGTCTATTGTCCAGTTAATTATTGAGGCGACACCTAGAATTAAGACAACTTCAGAGAAAGACGTGAATAGTACAGGAGCTATTATCTCCTTCTTTCTGTAGATGAAGAAAACGATAAGTGTAACAACTATAAGCGCTCCGAGGCCTGCTACAAGGGAAGAGCGTATCATCTCCTCACCAAGCCTTGGGCTTATCGAGTCAAGCTGTACTCTTTCCAGCTCGACAGGAAGCTTACCACTGTCAAGTACGGACTGAAGTCTGTTCATTTCTTCAAGGGCAGCTTCTCTCGTCTCTCTACTTCCTGTTACAACAGGTTCGTTTACTACATCACCTATAAGCCCTCTCTGTATACTGAGTTCGGTTACAGGCTCCCCGTCCATAAAAAGGTGCATCATCGAATCCTCGTAACCTTCGGTCATTACAGCAAATCTTTCTGCACCCTCCTGTGAAATTAAAACGCGGAAGTTGAAATCATACAGGCCCGTTTCTCTGTTCTGTGTAACCCTCGCGTCTCTGCCTGATGTGTAAACATATCTTATATCCTCTGAGTCGTATATTCTGCCAGCTATCACAACCGAATCGTTAGTTATATTCCAGGTTTCGAAGGTTATAGGCATATCTGTAACTCCTTCTAGATGCGTCTCTTCCACTACAAGTTCAAAGGTCTCGTTTTCCTGAAGAAGCTGCTCGCCGTAGTAAACTTCTCCGTTTCTCCTCTCTAAAGTATGTGTCTCGCCGCCGACCGTGAAGTCAGCTGTGGTCTGGTTATCGAAACGGACTTCTCTGGGTACGTAGGCTTCGAACTCACCTGTTCTTTCAAGAAGCTCCGTAACTACCTCTCTTCCAACACCTGCAGCCTCGATCTGTATGTAGTCGTTGCCAAGGGTCTCAAACTCCATCTCCTCAAGACCGAAGACGTTCAACCTTGTTCTAAGAGCTGTTATGGTTTCATCAAGCAGTTCAGTCTTTTCCGTCTCATTTAGGTCCTCCTCAAACTGTGGCTCTAGAAGAACCCGTGTGCCTCCTACAAGGTCCATTCCAAGGTCGAGGTTTATCCTTCTGACCTCCTCCGTGACCAGACCAAGACCCGTTCCGTCGGTCTCAACTATAACAAGACCCTCGTCGGCGGTCTGGACGTTCATAGTACCAACATAGTCCTCAAACTGCATCAGGTCCTCGGGCCTCTCTATAGGAACCTCGTTTATACTTAGAATTCTGTCTCCCTGACTTACCCTTCCTTCAAAGGGCGAACCCGTCTCTATATTTGTTATCACGGCCCCACTGGCGAAGACGTTGGAAAACAAAGCAAAGAAGGATATAGCTAAAGCTGCGATAAGGACCCAAACTCTCCATTCGTCCAAGAGACCTAGTAATGTGTCCTTCATCTTTCAACCCACCATCTTATTATCGAAGCGTTTCCGAACCATGTCGATATGAAGTCTATCATTAAAGCTATTATAAGTACTGAAGCCACTTCCCTCAAGGCCTGTGCCGTCGTAACTATGTAGAGTACAACGAGGGCGGAAAGGGTAGTGATCATCATAGCGATATTTGTCTTCATAGCGGAAAAGGTCCTTTCGGAAACCGTTCCCTTCCTCCTCTTCATGACTCTCGTAACAAGAACTACGTCACTGTCAACGGAGTAACCTATGACCAGTAGGAGTCCTGCAAAGGACGCAAGCGTCATAGGAATTTCGAATACTTGCATCAAGGCAAGTACGGCTATCATATCCACGCTTACAGCGTATATTATAGCTATAAAGGGAACGGCGTCACGGAAAACGAAGAAAACGACGACTCCCATGAATATAAAGGCCACTATCAAGGCAAGACGGGACTGCTCCCAGAAACCTTCTGCAAGCCTTGGACTTACGTGGTTAAAGGTATAGTCCTCTACCTCTATCCCGTATTCGTCAAGTAAGTTTAATATCTCATCTTCAGTAGCATCTACATCTGTCCTGACCTCAAGCCTCCGGGCTGTAGGCGATATCGACACACGTACCTGAGAATCAACTCCGGCGTTACGGAAATGTCTTTCTATGTCCCTTACGTTAATTTCAAGGTCTTCAGGGATGTCGGCAGTAAGCTGATTGCCTCCTCGGAGAGTCAGTCCTTTCAGGAACCACTCCCCCGCCTCCTTGTTTCCTCTTTCCCTTTGCATATTGAAGTACAGAAAGCTCGACGAAGCTATAAGCAGAACTAAGGAGACTGCGAAAAGCATTCTCTTGTCTGCACCGTCATACCAGTCCTGAAGACCTTTTATCGTGTCCTCGAGCATACTAACCCCTTTTTTACCTCAATCTTATTAAAAACTATGGAACACAGTTTGTATAAGGTTTAACATAAATAAATATAGGTGCGAGGATGTTTCAGGTCCTTCTATTTCTCCTCATCGGAGTGATTATAGGTATACTCACAGGTTTAATACCCGGCTTCCATCCTAACCTTATAGCAACCCTGGCCGTGAGCTACGCCTTCTTCTCGCCTATCAACTCCTCTGTACTCCTCGTCTCAGCAGCGGTAACCAACACCTTCGTCAACTTTATACCTGCGGTCTATCTCGGAGCTCCTTCAGCCTCTACAGCCCTTTCAGTTCTTCCCGGACACAAGCTTCTTCTCGAAG
>SL_8KL_010_SEDDRAFT_10000423_pt1 | contig 36639 bp, 30 predicted proteins | sample SodLakKL_010_SED_4_FD_11160 | JGI IMG/M metagenome (IMG submission 11160)
ATTCTTTAAAGTATTGACTAAATTAGCGAGCATCCCATCCATATATACCATCCTAAAAACGGATGGGATGCTCCCTTTTTAATTCTTAAGTTGACATCCTCCGTTTATCAATCTTCTTCTGATAAAAGATCTATCGCAGGAGTTCTAGTATATGTTGGTGTTCTTTTCTGGCTCTCTTCATCTGTTCTGTATTCTTCTACGTGCTCCCAAGGCCATATTCTAGAGATGTGATCTATTCTCAAGTATACCTCTTTAAGATTAACACACACCCAATCTACAAATCCAAAACCCTCTTGGAGAGAATCTTTTTTCTCGCTAAGAGTGTCCCATTCTATCTCTGAACTCGGACCTTCATAAACTTCTGTGAGGACTAAGGTGTCTTTATCGTATTCCTTTAATTTTCCTAGAAATGCCTCACCGTCTTCCATAACAGCTATAAGTTTTTGACCTTTTAGATCTTTCAGTTTTTTCTCCATCAATGAAGATAACATCCAATCACCTATGGATTATACATCTCATTACTGGTAATAACTTTTTTGTCAATTCGAAAAAAATAAAAAAGAAAATTTTTATTACTCGAAATATTCAGATACCTCTTCCAATAAATCCATGATCGCTAGATTTTGGGGGCAAGCTTCTATGCATTCACCACATCTCACACAATTCGTCGCCTTCGACTCGTCTTTCATATTTTCATCCCATATCTCCTTATATTTTTCGTATTCGTCATAAATTTCCGCCTGATTGTATATCCTAAAGTTCCTTGGTATCGATACATCATTAGGACATGGAACACAATAATTACATCCAGTACATTCGACTGGTGATATCTCTCTATACTTTTCAGCCGCTCTATCAACTATCTCGAGTTCTTCATCGGAAAGTGCACCTACTCCAGATTCGGAAGCGTATTTAACGTTCTCTTTCACCTGTTCTAAATCACTCATACCGCTCAGAACGAGAGAAACCTCTGGTTGATTCCAAAGCCATTTTAAAGCCCACTCAACAGGTTTCCTTTCCTTTTCTGCTTCACTCCATATCTCTTTTATAGACTCGGGTGGTTCTTTAGCCAACTTGCCTCCACGGAGCGGTTCCATTATTACGACTCCTAATCCTTTATCAGCCGCATATCTTAATCCTTCAACTCCGGCCTGAAATTCTTGATCCAAGTAGTTGTATTGTATCTGGCAGAAGTCCCAGTCATATGCATCCAAGATCTCTTTGAAAGTATCTAGATCATCATGGAAAGAAAAACCAAGGTGATCTATTTTCCCTTCATCTCTCTTTTCCTTCATCCACTCGAAAATATCGATATCTAAGGACTGATAGTTTTCCCAATGTTTTTTACTCAATGCATGTAAAAGGTAAAAATCGATCTTATCTATTTCTAGTCTATCCAATTGTTTGTCCAATATCTCATCAGGATCATCAGAGTCCTCAACATCCCATGAAGGAAGTTTTGTAGCTACTTTCGTTTTTTTATGGTAACCATCCTTCAAAGCTTTACCCACTAAACCTTCACTCTCGCCGTCGTGATAGGGCCAAGCTGTATCTATGTAATTAACCCCGTTATCGATCGCCCACCTGATCATCTCTATAGCCTCTTCTTCTTTTATCTCTCCTCTTTCATCGCCTTCATATGGTAATCTCATCGCTCCAAAGCCGAGTGCAGAGGGGTTCCAATCTATTTCACCAAAATTCCTGTAATGCAATTTATCCACCTCTTGAAAGGGTAATTCAGATTTCGGATGAAGAATCTTTTTTCTATATATTTATAATCTTTGCACGAGTACGAAAGTGTTCTGTTCATCTCTTTTCTAATCGGTTATTTTTGTTCAATAAGTACCTCTTCTCAATATCGTGATTATTAACCATACTCCGATCAATATCGAGATCAAGAATATGTAAGGTCCAAATACACCTTCTTGTTCTGAGAGGACTATAAGTGCTGAGCCGATTATTATCGAGGCCGCAAGGATAGTGTAACTCAATCTATTAGAAATAGTATCTAACCGTTCTTCCATATTTTCTAACCCTTTCAACTCTATATCTATTTTAAGTTCACCTTTCTCCAAATTGTCTAGAACATTGTTAGCTCTATCAGGAAAGTTCATGAATAATTCTCGGTAATCATTGACAGAGTGAAAGATCTCTTTGATCTGTTTTTTTGGGTGATATCTCTCGATAATCACTTCTTCTATGATAGGTTCTGAAGCTTTGAAGAAATCAAAATCAGGTTGTAAAGTAGTACAGATACCTTCAGTTTCTGCGATGGCCCTTTCCATCAGCAGAAAATCAACCGGCAGAGTTATGTTATGAGTTCTAACAATATCCATTATCTCGTTATCTAACCCTTCTTTTAACATCAGATCGGGTTTATTCCTGTAAAGTTGAAGAACGTTTTCTATATCCCACTTTAGGTCTTCTTCATTATAGTCCCCGTGTATCTCGCCTATCTCTAACAAGATGTCCTTGACTTTTTCGATATCGTTCTCGAACATCCCTATAAAAATATCGATGAGATTATTACGCATTTCTTCATTAAAACGACCTATAGCTCCAAAATCTAGAAGGACTAGAGAGCCGTCTTCTTCACAGAAATGTATGTTCCCAGGGGAAGGATCTGCGTGGAAGATGCCGTGTATAAAAAATTGTCTCATCATGTTCCGAGCAAAATTTTCAGCGATCTCTTGTTTCAGTTCTTCTGGGTACTCTCCGTCCATCAATGTCCGCATACTTTTACCCTCAATGTTCTCCATAATCAAAACTCTCTTGGTAAGATAATCCCAGTGAATCTTTGGTATCCTTATATTCGGTTCTCCTTCGAAGGCATTTTTAAATCGCTGTGCATTCCTTGCCTCAACGGTATAGTCGAGTTCTTTCTCGAGCATCTTTTTGAATTCTTTAGTAACTTCATGAGGTTGATACATCTGACTTTCAGGATAGATGTCTTCAAGAATTCTAGTAAATCTTTCTATCAATTCAAGATCGGCTTTTACCCTCTCCTCTATTTCAGGGCGTTGTATTTTGACTACGACCTCTTCACCGTTTTTTAGTGTAGCTTCATGCACCTGACCTATCGAGGCAGAGGCTATAGGTTCATTATAAAATTCTTCAAAGATCTCGTCTAATTTATATTCAAGTTCGTTTTCGATTATCTGTTTTGCTTTTTCCGGCGAAAAAGGTTTTGCCTCGTCGTGGAGTTTTTGTAGTTCCTTGGCAAAGTGAGGAGGTAAGATATCAGGTCTCATACCCAAAAATTGACCTAACTTTATAAAGGCAGGACCAAGATCTTCAAAGAGTTCTCTCAATTCATGAGCTCTGACCTCCTCCAGTTGTTTTTCAACCCGTTCTTCCATCTTTGACCTAGATAAAAAACTTGTTAGGCCTAGTTCTTTCACGAAGTTCTTTAACCCGTGGTCTCTTAGTATATGTACGAGTTCTCTAATCCTTTGTATTTTAGTAGTTCTTTTCATGCCCTTATGACCCAATAATACCACGCACAATTTAAGTTTTATCTTGTTAATTCATTGAATATAACCTGTGTTATGTCTTTTCATAATCTTTGCTCCTTCATAAAAAGTAAAAAATCTACAGTTGTTTTGTTAAAAGAATATATGCTCTTTTGAAAATTGATTTTCTAGACCATATAGGTCTATTTCCTTACACAGGCCATTGCCACCTAGCCACTTCCAATATAACTATCATAATGATTATGAGAGCTATGACCATTCTTGGGTCTATCTTTGGGCTTTTTTCGTCTTCTTCATCGAAATAGCGCATGAGACCTGCGGCGGATTGAAAACCTCCACCACCTTCTTTTTTAGCCATATTTTTCTCTAGAGTTGCTTTTGTATTTAACGATTTTGATTACTTCTAGGGTGATAGGAGGTCTCAAAGGAGAGATTTTCAAAAAACTTTTATTACTGCTGTATCTATATATGTGCGGGTGGAGCGACATGAAAGTTAGATGGTTAGGCAATGCGGCGGTAGAGATCGATTCTGACAAGGATATCTTGATCGATCCTAACCTTACCGTAGAAGCGGAAATAGATCCAGATATCATACTTTTGACACATGAACATGATGACCATTTTTCGCCTGAGGATTATTCCGATATAAAGGAAAACGTACCAGTTTACGGTCCGAAAACAACACTCGAAAAATTCGATCTTGACGGGTCTACAGTCGATGTTGGAAATGAAATCGACGGGATAAGGGTATTAGACTGTGACTGTTACGGTTCAGACGACTCAGTAAGCTATTACTACAAAGGTATACTTCATTCAGGAGACTCAGCTTATTTTCCTGATGCAAAGGGAGTAAAATTGATATTTACAGCCTGTTTTCCGGACTACTACGACGATTATATCTCAGCTTTTAAAAGATTGAAACCAGAGATAGTCATACCCTTCCATTATGATCCAAAAGATGGGTTAGAAGATGCGAAAGGACTCAAAAGAATAATGGACGAAGAAGGAATACCAAATAAGATGTTGAAACCAGGTGCTTCCATAGAAATATGATCGTAATATTACTACTAAAAACAATTGAAAATCTCTTGATAAGATAAGAAGAAAGTCAGGTCTGATCTTCTGATAAATTTAATATCCAAGAGTGTCAGATTTATACTTACTCAAAGTGGTTAACATTTATAAACATCCACTAATTTTTGATATTTTGAGGATTATGAAAAATTTGTTTGAACTATTTTTGGATGTTGGAGAATTAAAGAGAACCGAAAGAAAGGGATGGAAAAGAGCGGGTATAGACGATCCAGAGTCCGTCTCGGATCATTCTTTCAGAGCTGCATTTATGGCATTTATATTAGGAGAAAAATTCGACCTTGACAGCTCTCATTTGATAAAGCTATTATTGATACATGATATCGCAGAAGCAAAGACCGGGGACTTGACACCACATGACTATGATACAGTAGAAGAAAAGTTCGAGATCGAGAAAAAGGCTGTAGAATCTATCTTCGATCCCTTTACCGACGAAAATAGGATGATAGAATTATGGAAGGAATTCGAAACCGGGGAAAGTCGAGAAGCTAAGATAGCTAGAGATATAGATAAACTTGAGATGATCATACAAGCCCTAGAGTATAAAGAAGAATTTCCTGATAAGGATTTTTCAAAATTCATCCAAGAGGGGAATAAAAAGATAGAATCACAGGAGATCAAGGATGTACTCGAAGAACTCTCTAAAAGATAGATCTCAATAACGAAAAAGATAAGTTACTCCTCTTTCTTTCCAAAACGGGTAAGATAAAGATGTCAAAAAATATAATGCCAAAGGATTTTTTTGGATTCATAGGACCTAGACCCACTGTCTGTGTATCGACGATCGACAGCGATGGCAACACTAACATCGCTCCTTACAGTTTTGTCACTCCGCTTTCATTTGATCCACCTTTGATAGGTATAGCCGCTGCGGAAACTAGAGATACTACTCTCAATACAAGAGAAACAGGTGAATTCGTAGTTTCTCCTGTTACGGAAGATTGGGCAGAAAAGGGTGTGAGAACGGAGGTATCTCTTCCTAGAGAAGAAAGCGAATTCGAAGAGGTTGGACTATCTGAAAAAGAATCTACAAAAATAAAAACGCCTGGAGTTAAAGAAGCCGCGGTAAACATAGAATGTGAATATCACAGCGACTTTGAAATTGGAGACCATGTCCTATTAGTCGGTAAAATTGTCCATATAGAAACAGAAAATGAAGGAGTAAAAAACGGAAGATTGAACTTAGAAGATATTGGATCGCTAGGCCATGTTAAGGGAGAGGAGTTCTGTATCTCCAGGACGATATCTAAAATAGAGAGATAATTCATCTCAGAGATCTAATCTTGTTCAAACGTGGGAACTCAAAAAGACCCGCTTCTTTATCGACAGCTATAGGTCTCATCTCTCCAATATCGACCATATCTTTCAGTACGGGAGACAACAATTCTTCATCTCTCACTTGATTCATCTGTGATCCCTGGGCTAGCCTCGAAAATGCAGGCATCACTATGAGGTTAGTACCGTTTCTCATTTCACCGTATAGAAAACAGCGTACCTTTTCTCTAGCGCCTATCTCGTCTGTCAAACTGAGCGCTGGGTGTTCATGCCCCATTATCAGATACTCGATATCTATACCGTTTATATCTTCTACCTTTTCATGACCGTGAATGAATTTCACACCCTCGAAAACAAAAGAATCTTCAAGTTTTGCCTCTGGATAGCGCTTAACGGGATATATCAAGTAATTGTCATGATTTCCTTTCACAAGATATATCTTGTCAGCTAACGTTTTAGAAAATTCGATAAATTCCTCGACCTCTTTTTTTTCATGATAAGAGGTTTCTGAGAACTCGTGCTTGATATCGCCACACACTATTATCTTATCAAAATCTTTCTCCCGGCTTATCTCTTTTAGGGCATCTTTCATCTCTTCGAGTTGAAATTTGGGCATGTACATTCCAGAATCCGCCATGAGAGACTCAAGACCAAGGTGAAGGTCTGATATAATCAAAGCTTTCATGTCTTCGAAATAGATAGCAGGATAATTCTCAACAATCTCAAATCTTTCGAATATCTTCATTTACTCTTCACCTTCAACTTTCTCCATAACCTTCCGATGAAGATTCCGCAATCTTTCTTTTTTATCTTCTAGCTTCAATACGTCACTTTGGCTCTGGATCACTAGATTATGCGCGAATGGGGATGGAACGTCAGTCTCGACCACATCGAATCTCATCTCTCCTGCCTCAAGCTTCTCAATTATTTTAGAGGCGTTCTCGATGTCCATATAATCCTCGATTATCTCCCTGTAAGTTTCCTTCACTATCGGAAATTCCTCGTCTATATCCTCGCACGCTGAAAGGAGGAAATGTGATTTCATCTGCTGCTTTCCAACACTCATCTTTTTCCCTTTGTAATTCCTCAGTATCATCAGGGCTCTAGCGGCAACATGTCTGAACCTTCTCTTCATCAATTCAGTTTTTCTCACCGCTCCTTTCAGAACCTCTCGTAGATCAGATTGCACCGCCCTTTCGATCAACCTATCTACAGGTATTTCTTTTTTCGGACAGATAAGGACGAAACCGTGGTCATCTACTACTATCCCTACGTTAGAACCCGATATATCGGAAGCGATATCCGCAAATATCCTGCATAACGCATCGTTAACCTCTCTGCCGAAGATGGTATGGAAGATCAGATTTATTTTATCTCCCTCGAAATTCTTCTCAATCAATAGTTGAGTATCCGTCGGGATTGAACCGATATACCTGTACTGCTCTTCAAGGTAAGAAACTAATGAGGAGATCGTATTCTCATCGACATAATAGTTCTCCCTAATCCAATCAGAAGGGTCTTCATCTTCTTCTATCATCTTTGATATCTTTCTATTGAATCTACCGATCTTTTTTCCTAGATCATATGTCAAAGGGAGCATCTCAGAGAACCATGAAGGTACGGTAGGTGCTTTTTCAGGTCTAGCATCGACATAAACTTTCATCCCTCTCGTGTATCGGAACTCATATGTGTCTCCTCCATGAACGAATATATCCCCTTTCGTCAATCTATCTAAGAACTCCTCGTCTAGCGTACCTACAAAACGTCCATTTCTTGTATGGACTCTATATGCGCTCTCGTCGGGGATAGTCCCTATATTCGTCATGTATATGACCCGGGTCATCTTTCCTCTCCTTCCAAAGACCCGTTTTCCGTCTTCATCTGTATCTATCCAGATCTTTCCGTAGACTTTTTGATCCTCGAGAGAGGCGTATTCTCCCGCCACGTATTTCAGTGTTTTTTCATAGTCTTTTCTTTCCAAAGATCTGAAATTGAAACTCTTTCTTATCATCTCGAAGGCTTTATCGACATTCCATTTCTTATTACAGGCCATTCCTACAATGTGTTGGGAAAGAACATCCAAACAATTTTCTGGAATCCTGACCTTATCAAGTTCGTTCTTTTTAGCACATCTCATCATCTCTGTACATTCTAAAGCGTCACCTCTATCCATAACTAAAACTCTTCCTTTCGCATATTCGTCTACCTTATGACCAGATCTGCCTATCCTCTGTATGGCTCTAGATACGCCCTTTGGAGATGAGAGCTGTAAAACTAGGTCGATATACCCTATGTCTATACCGAGTTCTAGGGAAGTAGATGTTACGACGACACTTAATTTTCCTTCCTTTAATGCCTCTTCAACCTCGAGCCTTTTGTTTCGGCTCATGGAAGAGTGATGAGCCCCTATATCTCCCTCATAGAATTCTGGATCTTTATTTTTTAGGTTATTGACAACCCTTTCCGTAGCGCTTCTGGTATTGGTAAAAATCAAGGTAGTTACATGATCTTTAACCAGTTGATCTATCCTTTCGTACATCTCATCGTTTATCACATCTCCAGAAGTATGTATGAGGTCTTCAACCGGAGATACAACTTGGAGATCCATATCTTTAGCCGAGGACACATTCACTATATTACAGGGCCTTGGTTCATCGTTCTCGTAACCCACTAGAAATTTCGCTATCTTTCTGATCGGAGCCTGTGTCGCGGAAAGGCCAATTCTAGTAAGTTCTTGATTACACATCTCTTGTAGTCTTTCTAAAGAAATTGATAAATGTGCTCCTCTTTTATTATCACATAGCGAATGGATCTCGTCGACTATCACATAATTTATCTTTTTTAATTTTTCTTTGAACTTGGGCGCGTTCAATATTATTCCAAGGGTTTCAGGAGTAGTAACGAGGATATGAGGAGTTTCTTTCAACATCTTTTGTCTTGCCTGGGAAGACGTATCTCCTGTTCTTACAGCGCTTCTTATCTCCGGCATTTCTATATCCATATCCTCTGCTACCTTTTTTATCCCCTCTAATGGGTCCTTCAAGTTTCGCTGGATGTCATTCCCTAAAGCCCTCAATGGAGACACGTAAAGACAGTAAACCCTGTTCTCTAATTCTCCTTTATCCCCTTGTAAAAATAGTTCATTCAGAATAGAAAGAAAAGCAGATAGTGTCTTTCCGGAACCTGTTGGAGAACATATCAAAGAATTTTTTTTCTCATGGATGAGGTCAAAAGAATATCTCTGTGGAGGAGTCAAATCTTCAAATTTTTTGTTGAACCATCTTTTGACGTAAGGCTCAAAATCGTCCGGTAATGTTTCAGAATATCTCGTTTCGTCTAGTTGTTTTACGGGCATTGTAAGCACGTAATACTACTATAATTTGAGTTTTACCATCGCATACAAGAATGTTTCGGTCTTTCATATATTTTCAAAATTCGGATACAATATAGGGCAAGAATTTATATATTTAATTACTGTAATATCTAAATGAACGAAGATCAGGCGATTATATATGGACTCAAAATGGAATGTGTTTCTCGCCGTCTTGTTCATATTTATGCTAATCCTATTAGGATCAGCACCCTATCTCGGTATACGCTCTATTTTTTTTGTGATCAGAGATAATTCATTCCTCTTGAGATATTATTGGTGGCTCTTTACGGTAATGGCTGTTATCCTGGTCATATTATTAGATAAAATTTTTTGGAGAAAAGACGATAAAATAAAGATGCCCGAAGAAGGAAGATTAAAAAAATTACGGAGTGAACAACGGCAAGAAAATCACAATGATATCGGAGAGGAGTATAAGTTGTGATATCACGCTTGCCTTAGATTTATTAATATCCACTTTGATTCCTATATCGGCGATATAGATGGGTAAAAAGGTCGTGAATATCTCAAAAAATAAGAGAGAAAAATTGGAGAAGTTTATCTCTGATTGGATGAATGAAATGAAAGTACCGGGATTGAGTTTATCTGTTGTTGAAAATCAAGATATCATATATGCAAATGGTTTCGGTTCTAGAGACCTAAAAAATAATCTTCCGGCTACGATAGACACTTTATATGGGATCGGGTCCTGTACAAAATCATTCACGGGATTGGCTATACTAAATTTAGTATCGGATAGACGGCTGGATCTAGATGATGATATCGAAGAATATCTTCCTATCGAGTGGGAGAAAAATATAACAGTCCATGAACTTTTGACTCATTCCTCTGGCATGCCTTCTTTAGGGGTAGCAGAGGCACTTATAGACAGATTGATCGAAATGGACGAAAGAGGCACGCCTCTAGGTGGATGGGATGATTTCTTTACTCACCTAAACGGGGCCAGAGATGAGATCACTGACCGATCTGAAGATATCTTCTTCTATTTTAATTCTGGATATGAACTCTTAGGGTTGATCATCGAAGAGATAACTGGTATTGATTATTCGGAGTACATCCAAAAAAACATTTTGGAACCTCTAGAGATGGATGATTCTACCTTCGAATATAAAGATAGTGAGGAATACATGACCCCTTACTTCATCAGAGAAAACAAACCAGAGAGAACCCCTTATCCGGATGAAGAAATCGGTTATGCCTCTGGCGGTCTCTTGAGTTCGGCTGTAGAATTGGCAAATTATGTGATGATGAATATGAATGATGGGGAATTCAAAGGAAAACAAATTATAGATGAAGATTTCTTGGAAAAGGCCCACACGGGATACATAGATAGTGAAATAGGGAAATATGGATACGGATGGGCAGTAAATGATTTTTTAGGTGAAAAATTGATTGGTCATGGAGGTTCAATAGGAGTGGCTAGTGGATATATCGGATTTATGGATGACGTAGGCGTAGCTCTCGTCGCTAATACCTCGCCCTCGTTCTCCATGGAAGAGATAGGCAAGGCCGTTTTGGCTATCATGAAGGATGAAGAAGCCAAAGAGCTTCCTTTCTTCATACGGAAAAATAGGATGGATATGCTGACTGGAGATTACGAATCATATAGGGGGATAAAAAAGGCCGGGATTGAGAAGGAATACGGTCTCCTGAAATTGACATTCAAAGAAAGACTAGAAAGTCAAAAATTGATTTTGATTCCTGAGAGTAAGAAAATAGATGACTTCAGATTCTATTATCTCGATGGTAATGGTCAGAAGAACACTGTTAGATTTGATATCGGTGAAAACGGAGATATTGATCTATACATAGGACGGTGGAGATTACACAAAATATAGAAGTTTTAAACTCGGGTAAAATTTATAGTCTTCAAAGAAGAAATAGAATATATTGGGTATAAACATGCATCCTAATGTAGCGAAAATATACATAGTAGCCGGGACAACAATAGCTCTAGTTTGGATCTTGTACCTTCTGAATATTCTTCAATTAGGCATATTAGGATTTTACTTACTTATATTATTCACTATTTTGTTCATAATATCTATTTTCTCAAAACCTCCTAGATCCGATTCTCAATCTAGAAGAGATACTGACGGTAATATTTTTCCTTTTGGTTGAAGGAACACAAAAATATCCCTATTACTTTTCAGCACCCTATCAATTCATCTATAATTGACATCTATAATTGAACGATTTTATACTTTCAAACCTAGTTAAGTTCACATTTTTTATCTTTAGAGGTATGTGTATATTTTTTACAGAATCTCTTCTAGCTGTTCGATCAAATAATTATTAGTCTCTTTATCTGCTACTGTAATCCTGACATGATCTTTTAACTTTAGTTCTTCAAATGTTCTTATCCTAACACCCCTCTCGAGAAGCTCCTGATATAAGCTAGTAATATCTATGAAAGCTGGTTTCTTGCAGAGTAAAAAGTTCGTCTCGGAAGGAAAAGGATTAAAACCCATATCCTCCAACCTTTCAGAAAGTCTTTCCCTCTCTTCGATTGTTTTTTCTATTGATTTTTTCATTTGAGATTTTTTATCTAGAGCAGATAGGGCGACTGCTGAAGACATGCTGTTGACACTGTAAGGGAGCATGTTCTCTAGATATTCTACACCTTTTTCCGCTGACATCAGCCCGTAACCGACCCTGATTCCCGCAAGCCCCCAAGCTTTAGAAAAAGTCCTGACTAGGATCAAATTATCATAATCTTCTAAAAAGGAGATATTATCTTCTTTAGAATACTCTGCATAGGCTTCATCTATCACAACAAGTTCAGCTTTTTCAAGTAGAGAAACGATCTTTTCCCGATTCACTGTGAGACCGGAAGGGTTGTTAGGAGAACAGATAAAAATCGTATCTACTTCTGTTGAAAAATCAATCGTCGTAGGCATAGTAAAATCCGCTTTTAACGGGATCTCAACGGATTTCCTATCATTCCTAGAGGCGAAAAAGGGATACATCTCATAGGAAGGATGAAAATATCCTAATCTACCATTTTTGGAAACAAATGTTTTGCAAACCGTGTCTAGGATCGCATCAGATCCATTATCTATTACCACCTGTTCCTGATTAAGATCATGATAATCTGCAAGAGCTCTTTTCAATTCACTAGAAGTTGGAGAAGGATATTTTCTTAGGTCAAAGTCAATGTCATCTTTGATCTCTCTGTAATAATCATCGGGAAGCAAAAGATTTTCGTTCGAATCGAGAGGAATTTCTGAACCTCTTTCAGGATAAGATATACCCATCAAAGTCACATGACAGTATTGAGACTAGTTCTAATAAAATTAACGTCACTAGGAATGGAAAAAGTAAAAGGTTTTTCAGTGATAAGCTCTCGGTCTTTCACCTATATCTCTAGTATCTTCACTTTCTTCTTTCTTTTTCTTGACTTTTTTCAACGCTTCATCGAAATGTTCCTGTTTTATTTTGCTCTTCTTAACATTTTCCTCGTCTTTTCCTTCACCACTCTGGACTACATCCCGGATCGAAAGCATCACTGCTTCATTACATATCGAAGCAATATCAGCCCCGCTCATGTCTTTGGTTTTCTTTGCTAATCCATCGAAGTTGACTTCGTTATCAACAGGTCTGTCTCGAGTATGTATCTTGAATATCTCTTTCCGGGTCTCTATATCTGGCATGTCTACAAGGATACTCCTGTCGAACCTGCCGGGTCTTAGAAGAGCTGGGTCTATCAATTCAGGTCTGTTAGTAGCGCCTATAACTATCACGTCGTGAAGGGCTTCAAGTCCGTCGAGTTCCGTAAGTAGTTGTGAGATAACTCTCTCTGAAACATTGGAATCAGAGCTAGAACCTCTTTCCGGAGCTAGAGCATCGATCTCGTCGAAAAATACTATCGTAGGAGCTGCCTGTCTCGCTTTTCTGAAAGTTTCTCTAACTGCCTTCTCGCTTTCACCGACCCATTTAGAGAAAAACTCTGGGCCTTTTACTGAGATGAAGTTAGCTTCACTTTCATTAGCAACTGCCTTCGCGATCAAAGTTTTCCCAGTTCCGGGAGGACCTCTCAATAGAATGCCTTTAGGAACCTCAGCTTCCATATGATCAAAAAGGTCCTCGTACTGAAGGGGCCACTCGACCGCCTCTCTCAATTCTTGTTTAGCCTCTTCTAATCCGCCGACATCCTCCCAAGTAACATCTGGTGTTTCTATAACGACTTCTCTCATCGCGGATGGTTCCATCTCTCTTAGGGCTTGATTTATATGGTTGTTTTTAACTTCTAGATCTTCAAGTACCTCAGATGGGATCTGTTCCGCTTCTAAATCTATATCTGGTAATACGTCTCTCAGTGCATTCATGGCTGATTCTTTAGCGAGGGCTTCAATATCGGCACCGACATAACCGTGGGTATGGGAGGCCAAGTCTTCCAAATCGACGTCATCTGAAAGAGGCATACCTCTCGTATGTATTTCAATGATCTCTTTTCTACCATCTCTATCGGGCATACCAATCTCTATCTCCCTATCAAATCTACCGGGTCTCCTTAGGGCGGGATCTAGAGCATGAGCCCTGTTAGTCGCTCCTATCACTATGACTTTACCTCTTGCTTTTAGACCGTCCATCAGGGAAAGAAGCTGTGCAACTACTCTTCTTTCAGTCTCACCGGAGACTTCATCCCTTTTGGGTGCGATAGAGTCCAGTTCGTCTATGAATATGATCGAAGGTTGATTTTCCTCAGCCTCTTCAAATATCTCTCTCAACCGGCCCTCACTCTCCCCATAATATTTAGACATTATCTCTGGACCGCTTATTGTGAAGAAGTTCGCATCTGTTTCACTCGCAACAGCTTTTGCCATCAAAGTCTTACCTGTTCCAGGAGGACCTTGAAGTAGTACTCCTTTAGGGGCTTCTACACCTACCTTGTCGAAAAGTTCTGGATGCCTTAAAGGCAGCTCCACCATCTCTCTTACTCTCTCGACTTCTTCATCTAGACCTCCAATATCTTCGTAGGAAACTCTCGGAGCTTTGGTGACCTCTTCTTTGCTGATCGGTTTTTCTGAGATAGTTACTTTAGTGGTGTCTGGTTTTATTATGACGGCTTCCTTTGAAGGAGAAAAAGATTTGACTACCAATTCGATCTTGTTACCCATTATATTTAGAGTTATAGTATCTCCTTTAGTGATCGGTCTATCTCTTAGAGCTTGCTTCCTCAGATATTCCTCACCCCCCATGAGTCTTACAGGTTGCGTTGGAGCAAAAGTTACCTTTTTCGCGGGAACGGTCTCTACTTTCTCGATACCGACTTTCTCATCGATCTTTACACCAGCATTTCTTCTAGTAGGACCGTCTATCCTTATCACGCCTGTATTTCTATCGCTCTCATCACCTGCCCATACTTTTGCGGCGGTGAGTTCGTCGCCATGAATAAGGATAATGTCACCACTCTTTAATCCTAATTTTTCCTTAACTTCAGGATCTATTCTAGCCAAGCCTCTTCCGACATCACTTGATTGAGCCTCTGCGACCTTCAACACTTTTTCATTACCCTTCATATTTTTTCACCTATCAATCAACTATACAAAGATATGTTGTTATATTCTTGTTGTAAAGATATGATTTAGATGTATTTAAACTTTTTGATTAGGTCCCAGAAAAGGGCAACAAAAAAACTATACTCTTTATCATTTTATTATTTCTTGCATGTTTATTTCGCTTACACCGGTAGATATTATATCCTTCCTTTTAGCCCTTCTTGTTGGTCTAATAGTCGGCTCCGAGAGAACGAGCAGAGCGACCAAAGAAAAAGAGATAAAAGGAGCCGGTATCCGGACTTTTACCTTGGTCTCTGTATTAGGATTTTTGATGACTTTTGTCTTTAAAGGAGAGGAATTGCTATTGTTTCTTAATGTAATCCTATTTTCTCTTCTTTTTATATCCCTTCCGATCTTAAGAAGACCTAAAGGATCTACAGGATTGACGACCTCTAGCGCTTTGATGTTGATCTTCTTGACCGGCATGGTTTTTGGTCTCGGTCATCTTTTAGTAGGGATTATAACTGGATCATTTGTGTTAGTTTTAACCTATTCAAAACGTATACTGCATAGTTTCGCGAAACTTTTATCAAAAAAAGATCTGTGGAGTGCCGTCAGATTTTTAGTGGTTGCTATGATCTTGTTACCGATCACATATACTCTTGGTCCTCTACATCCTCTAGTCGGTCCTGGAAGGGTATTCGACCCGCTACAAGCTGTTCTGATGGTTATATTTGTCTCTAGCATATCTTTTCTCAGCTATGTGGTGATGAAATTATTTGGAGCTAAAAGAGGTTTACAAATCTCAGCATTTATCGGCGGATTGGTGAGTTCCGCTGCCGCTACCGCTTCAATATCCGGGAAATCTAAAAAAATCACAAAAGAATTGAACAGTTCAAAGATCGCTATCCTACTTTCCAACGCATCGATGTTCATCAAAGATTACATCATCATATTTACTATTGGAGGAATTACCTTGGCGGGAGATTTTTTATTTCCTATTATTTTATTTTTAACTATAACTGGTGTTTTTCTTCTTTATTTTATGAAAAAAAGAGACCCAACACAAAGGAAGTTAAGTTCTTTAGAAATAGATCTGGGGACTCCTTTTGCCTTGATGCCCGCCGCTAAATTTGCTGTGATTTTCAGTATCATCTGGATTTCGAGTTACCTATTACAGAACTATGTAGGGGGGGCAGGGGTTTACATGGTCTCGATCGGTGGACTGATTTCGACAACTTCTGTTACAGCTTCCATTTCTTCCCTATATATCGCTGGAGAAATCAGTGCCTTGACCACATTATCGACTATGCTTCTCGCTTTTGGACTTGGATCGATTTCAAAGATATTGATCGTTAGAGCTTATAACAAAAATTTGGCAAAAGAAATTCTCTTACCGATGCTAACATTAGGAACCACATCATTTATATTGGTGCTCCTCTTGAATTAATTAACAGAAAAATGACCGGAAAAATGACACAAGGAAGTGTTATCAGATGATAAGCCACGGAGTCCTCTTGGCATTTATCTTGATCCTGGGTTTTGTAGCGATCATGTTCATATTAGACAAACTCGATTGGTTGGAACCTTTAGGTATGGAATTAGAAGGCCCACTTTTGATGTGGAAGACAAAAAAAGGCAGGGACCTAATAGATAGACTAGCTCAAAAAAAGCGTTTTTGGGAGATCTATGGGAATTTAGGTATGGTAATCGTCGCTATAGCGATGGTAGTTATCTTTATCATGGTCTTTTTCAACGCCTATATCGCTACACAGATACCTGCTGAGCAGGCTCCAGCGGCAGACGAAATCTTAGTAATACCAGGTGTGAATCCATTCATCCCCGTCGGATACGGTATCCTAAGCCTTGCAGTTGGAATAATAGTACACGAATTCTCTCATGGAATCCTTTCTAGAGTTGCAGATGTCGACATCAAATCTCTTGGACTCATCTTTCTAGTCGTTCCTTTAGGGGCTTTCGTTGAACCTGATGAAGACCAGTTAGAAAAAACAGAGAGAATCAAAAGAGATAGGATGTTCGCTGCGGGAGCTACCTCTAATATCGTATTAGCTGTGGTGCTAGTACTTATTTTCTCAATGGTTTTCATGGGATCCGTATCGCCAAAAGAAGAGGGACCGATGATCACCGGCATAGGAGAGAACTCACCTGCAGAAGATGCCAAGATGCAAACCTATGAACAGATACAAGAAATAGACGGGGAAATGATAAGAAGTCAAGCGGATCTTCATTCTATAAATATAGAGCCCTTAGAAAATGTAGAGGTGAAGACTTTCCGCGCCGATGAAACATACCAGTATAGTTTGACATCCGGATTAGTAATAAATAGTGTATTGGAAGGAGGGCCCGCTTATGAGGCCGGTTTGGAGTCGGGAGATATATTTTTCGAGATTGATGATGAACCCATAAAAAACAGAAATGATTTCACAGCGGCTTTAGAAGATAGAGAAAACGAAGAATTGGACATAACATATCACAGAAAGGAAAATTCTGAGTATGAGGAAGGTACTACAACTTTGACTCTTGAAGATGGTTTGATGGGTATAAATATAGGATATCTCGGTTTAGCTACCCAGGAAGCTGATTGGATCCTTCAGTTGTTGTCTAGACCTCTTTCAGGGGCTGAAACAGGGTCTGAGCTTCTACAGAACGCGGCAGGATACATATCTCTTCCTTTACTCGGACTATCACCTTTACCTGAAGAAATCGCTGAACAGTACGAAGTCACCGGTGCCCTCTCCATTCTACCGACGAGTTCATTTTGGATTATAGCAAATTCATTATACTGGGTTTTCTGGTTGAATATCTTATTGGGTCTATTTAATGCATTGCCAGCAATACCCCTTGATGGAGGTCATCTATTCAAAGACGCAATAGAAGGACTGTCTGAAAAGGTAGGGTTGAATGAACAAACCGGAGAAAAACTATCCACTGGTATGACATATGCTCTAGCTCTCTTGGTTCTTTTCTTATTGATGTGGTCTATGATAGGGCCTAGGATTTAAACTCCGAAATTTTTTATGGGTTAACCACTTTTAGGTGAACAGCCATGTTACCCTTTGAAGAAGTAGCCGTTATCGATAAGAACGCTGAGTATAGAGGAGTCCCTCCTAAAAAGTTGATGGAAAATGCCGGTAGAAAGTTGGCTGACGTTATATCAGAAAAATTTTCTGAAAGACCTGTTCTTTTCATATGTGGGACCGGGAATAATGGGGGAGATGCCTACGTTGCGGCTCGATATTTGAGAAAAAGATGGGAAAAAGCAGACATAATGATTTATTTAATTAAAAGTAGAGATGATATCAGGAGCGATATCGCTAAAGAAAATTTTAAAGAGTTCAAAGGTGAGACCATCGAGAAATTAAAGTGGTCTGATGTAGACAGCGATACGATAATAGTGGATGCCATGTTGGGAACTGGAATCAAAGGTGAGATCAGGGAACCGTATAGATCAGTAATAAGGAAGATAAATGAATCAGAGAATCCAGTGGTCTCGGTAGATGTTCCTAGTGGTCTCGGCTCTGATATCCAAGTCAATCCTCAACTTACGGTAACCTTTCACGATGCGAAGGAAGGGATGTTCGTAGAAAACTCAGGACAGATAGAAGTTGTCGATATAGGTATACCTGAAAAAGCCCTTACCCATACAGGACCTGGTGAAATGCTCCTCTATCCTAGATCTCCCCAGGATTCTCATAAAGGAGAAAATGGTAGACTGCTTATAGTTGGTGGGGGGCCTTATACAGGGGCACCTGCTCTCGCTGCCATGGCAGCGTACCGCACTGGAGTTGATCTCGTACATCTAGCTGTACCTTCTTCTATAATGGAGATAGTATCTAGCTATTCTCCTAATTTTCTAGTTCATCCTCTTGAAGGGAATGTTTTGAGAGATATACATATTGAGGAAATATTGTCACTCTCTAAAAAGTGCGATTCTGTTATAATCGGACCTGGTTTAGGTGACAACAAAGAGACTATGAAAGCGGTACAAGAATTGATAAACGAAATCGAAATCCCTATGCTCATAGATGCTGATGCTTTGAAAGCGGTCAAATCTGGAAAAATCGAATTTAGTACTCCGACTATCCTTACGCCCCATCGGGGGGAGTTTGAGATGCTGATGGATGAAGAATTAGAAGAAAAAAGATTAGATAAAAATGCTGACGAATTCGCAAAAAACAACTCGCTCGTACTCGTCGTTAAAGGAAAGAAAGATTATATCACCGACGGTGATAACTACAAGTGGAATGATTTTGGAAACCAAGGCATGACGGTAGGAGGAACTGGAGATACATTATCAGGGGTAATCGGAGCCTTGATGAGCAAAGGAATGAATGTTTTTAATGCAAGTAGGGTTGGGACCTACATAACATGCAGGGCCGGTGATAAAGCGTTTGATGAAGTGAAATGGGGTCTTATCCCGGAGGATATAATAGAAAAAGTGCCAACATTATTCAAAGATCTGTCTTGAATCCAATGGGCTAAATTCTCTACTGATGACTAATTTTTTATACTTTTTAATTCTATAGCTCAACTGATGGAATATAGGTGTTGACGATGGTCGATATAAAAGCTCCCCGAGGGACGGAACTGACCTGTAAAGGTTGGAAACAAGAAGCGATGCTTAGGCAGCTGAAAAATAATCTAGAAAATGCAGAAGATCCTGATAATCTTATCGTTTACGGCGGCTCTGGAAAGGCAGCCCGTAATTGGGAGTGCTATGAACAGATAGTGGAAAGTTTGAAGGAATTGGAGAACGACGAGACTCTGCTCGTTCAGAGCGGTAAACCTGTTGGGGTATTTCAGACCCATGAGAGATCGCCTCGAGTTCTTATAGCGAACTCAAATCTTGTCCCAAAATGGTCCAACTGGGATAAATTCTACGAGCTCGAAGATCTAGGACTCATGATGTACGGTCAGATGACTGCAGGGAGCTGGTGTTATATCGGTACCCAGGGAATAATCCAAGGTACTTACGAGACTTTTGCCGCAGCGGCGAGAAAACATTACGACTCGGACTTGGAAGGCAAATTCTGCCTGAGCGGTGGCCTTGGAGGAATGGGGGGTGCTCAACCTCTCGCGATCAAGATGAACGGCGGTGTCGCTCTTGTCGTTGAGATAAATCCTGAACGTGCCCAGAGGAGATCAGAAGTTGGTTACTGTGATGAGGTACTAGAAGACTTAGATGAAGCTTTGGAGGTTGTCCAGAACGCTAAAGAGGAAGGCGAAGCCAAGGCTGTAGGTCTGATAGGCAACACGGCGGAAACCCATCCTGAGATATTGGATAGAGGTATAGTTCCAGATATGGTGACAGACCAGACCAGCGCTCACGATGCTATGGCGTACTTCCCAAAAGACATGACTTTTGAAGATGCTTTAGATTTGAAAGAGTCGGATCCTGAAAAGTATAAGAAGAGAAGCATGGAATCTATGAAACTTCACTGTAAGACCATGGTCAAGATGCAGGAAAAAGGTTCCATAGCTTTCGACTACGGTAACAATTTAAGAGGTCAAGCTTATGAAGCAGGATTCAAGAATGCTTTTGAATATCCGGGCTTCGTGACCGCTTACATAAGGCCGATGTTCTGCGAGGGAAGAGGTCCCTTCAGATGGATGGCTTTATCTGGCGATCCTCAAGATATTTTGAAGACGGACGAAGTTGTGAAGGAACTGTTCTCCGACAACGAACAATTGGTGAATTGGATCGATCTTGCTCAAGAAAACCTGCCGTGGGAAGGTCTACCCGCTAGAGTGTGTTGGCTGGGCTATGGAGAAAGAGAAAGGTTCGCGAAAAGGATAAACGAGATGGTAAAAGAAGGTGAACTGAAGGCACCTATATCGATAACGAGAGATCACCTCGATACCGGGAGTGTCGCGAGTCCGAACAGAGAGACCGAGGACATGAAAGACGGAAGCGACGCTGTTGCTGATTGGCCTTTGTTGAACGCTCTGTTAAATACGAGTGCTGGAGCCGACAGTATCTCTATACACAACGGCGGAGGTGTTGGTATCGGACTCTCAACACACGCCGGAATGGTTGTCGTTGCTGATGGTACGAAACAATCTGAAGAGAACATCGAGAGAGTGTTCAAAACCGATCCGGGTATAGGGGTGGTAAGACATGCCGACGCAGGATATGAAAAGGCTAGAAACTTCGCTAGAGAACACGATATCAAGATGCCGATGCTGAAATAGGCATAAGGAGAATTATGGAGCTAGATGAGGTCATAAGGAAAAGAAGATCGATAAGAAAATTCAAAGATAAATCAGTTCCTGAAGAGCACATCGATCTCTTGATCGAAGCCGGTCGGAGAGCACCCTCTGGAGGTAACTCTCAGAACTGGTTATTTGGGATCGTGACCGATAAAGAAAAGATCGACGAAATCTCGAAGGCCGCTGGTGGCCAAGAATGGATATCTCAAGCACCTTTGGTAATAGCATTTTGTACCGAATTGAAAAAAGACCTGAGGAATTTATCGGAAGAAGATTTTGAATTGCAAGTTGATAAGGAAAGATTTGGTGAAGAGCTCATAGAACATCTCCGAGAATTTTCAGATCAAAGAAAAGTGTCCTTACTATTTGAAAATTGTAATACTCTTTTGCCGGGTGAACATGTTTTTCTGAAAGCTGTCGATCTGGGATTGGGAGCTTGTTGGGTCGGTTATCTGGACATAGAACTAGCTTCTTCCGTTTTAGACCTACCTGAAAATTACAAGTGCTTTTTCCTCATGCCAATAGGATATCCTGATGAAGAGGTAGTAGAGAATGATTTAAAAAGTAAAGAAGAGATCTCGTTTAGAAATAGTTTTAAGATTAAGTGGTGAAAAAGATGGATGATGATATAGAATTAATTTCCTTCGACATGGACGGTACCTTGATCCCCAAGGAGTTCGCAGACAAATTTTGGTTAGAAAGGTTACCGGAGTTGTATTCTGAAAAAGTCGGTTTGAATATGGAGGAAGTTCAAGAAAAATTTATGAAAGAGTATGAAGAGATAGGCAAAGACGATATAAAATGGTACGAGCCCGAATATTGGTTCTCAAAATATGAATTGGAACATGAGCCTAGAAAAGTCCTAGAAGACCTTAGAACCGAATATGAACTCTATGATGATGCCAAGGAGGTCATCAAGAAGCTTCACGAAAAATATGATTTGATAATAATCTCAAACGGGATTAAGATGTTCATAGAAGTAGGTCTTGGAGAATACCAGACCTACTTTACAAAACTTTACTCCTCGGTATCCGATTTTGGGATGAGTAGCAAAACGCCTTATTTATATCGAGAAATTTGTAAAAAAATCGATGTAGATCCCGAGAGAGCTATACATGTAGGAGATGATCGTGAGAACGATTATGTTTCAGCTAAAAAAGCTGGTATCCGATCTTATTTGGTGAGCCGAGACGGAAAAAATGGATTGGGCGATCTTAGAGAACTGCTGGATATATTGTTGTAAGATCGTTTAATTATCTATCAGGTCTATATTTGTCTCTTTCACATGTGCATATTTTCCTTCATTTCCCCCTCTATAATTGGAAACTGAAAATATCGAGAGCAATTTTTTATCGAAATAATACTTGTAGCCGCTTGTTTGGACCTGGTGAGCCCTGATAATCATGGAAAGGTCATTTTCTTTAAGAAATCTCTCGACAGCTTTTTCGCCATAGAGTTTGTATCCTCCTCTCTGTAAATTAGGTTGAAATGTGTCTATTTCTTCACTTGGATCGTTCCATAAAATCTCTTCGTAGCTTTCCTCCCCATGATTTAGATTCATTATTTCAAAATAAGAGTTTATACCTTCAGGTATGCCTCCATGGACTGCAAAATATTTATTTCCAATCACGGCGGCCGCAGGAAATCTGTCGTATATAGAAACTATCTCTCTAAATAGTTTTTTTGAATACTCCCTATTGACTACGCTTTGAAAGCCATAGCTCCGGTTCATGCGCTCGGTTTCATGATTACCTCTCAACAATATGACTTTATCTGGTCGTTTCATCTTCAAGGAAAGGACATATGCTAGATTTTTCAATTGTTCATCCCCTCTATCAACGTAATCGCCAAGATAAACTATAGGGAGCTCTCTTTTGAAAGCTTCTTCTGCCGGTCTTTTAGCAGAGTTCAGATATCCGTGAGTATCTCCTACTATTATGAATTCGTTCCATCCCTTTTCAACCAAATTTTTTCCTTCTAAGTATTTCCTAGCATCGTATATGAAATCAAGATATTCGGACTCTGAAACCAATTTTATACCGTTAGATAGGATCTTATCTGCGATATCCATCATTTAATCTAACTAATTCTCTAATATTTCAATCACACGGTGACGGTACTAAATCAAAAATTCTATAAGTTTTCCATCCATACTAAAATAGATATGAGAAGAAGAAACCTAGATATCAAATGTAAAAGATGTGAGAAAAAGATATTTCAGTACATAAAGTATGGGGACGGAAATCTCATCAACTGTTATAAAAAAAGGATCGTTGAAGATAACAGTGAGAAAGAAAACAAGAAAGTTATGTGTGCATGTGGAAATGTTATAGGAAAAGATAGATCCACTAGGATCAAGATGAATCAGAATTCATTTATAAAAGATTGATTTCTATTTTCAAATTGTCTTCTCCTGAATTACGTCTTTGATCTCTTCAACCTTCAATTTGTGAACAGGGACTTTTTCTCCATTCACGAAAACCCAATCCCAATTCCACGGGCTTATGGAATACTCCAAGGCGTCTTCTCGGGTATCGATCTGGTAGATATTGAGTTCTATTTCATCTAAATTTAATTCGTCGACTGCTTTTTTAACTTTAGTCTTATGGTGGATACTGTAGGGACATCTGTTGCTGAAGCCTACATCTACGACTACTTTTCCTTCACCAGAATGGTCTCTAGGTTCAAAATTGGGTCCAAAAATTGATGGTTCTTTAGATGATTCATCCAATTCTAGATACATTAGAGAAATATAATCTTGCTTATCTATAACTTCAAAACCTAATTCCTTGAACATATCTATCGGAAAATGTACCGCATGGTCCCAGGCTAGTGCTGCAAGCCCTTCAAATTCATCTTCTGTTTCTTTTATGAGGATACGGAGCATTTCTTTTTCTTCTCTATGATGTTCCTCATCATCCTTTTCATCTTCCGTAGCCCAGTGGAAACACATTATTACCGCAGAACCGGGTGCCTCTACCGGAATTGGAGCTGTTTCTGCAGACATGTATTCGATGAAGCCCCTAGGAGTTCTATCCTTATAGACTATAAATCCATTCAAACCACTATCCACCATCATCTCTCTCCACGAGATTGTCTTAGACAAATCTCCAAGAAATTCCTTCCCCTGGACTTCAAACCCTCCTGGACAGCAGATGATATCTTCTATATTTTTATAACCCAACTGTTCCAATTCATAATCTAAGACCATAGAGATCCATTTACCAGTAGGTATAAAGAAATTTCTGATAAACAATATAGAAAAAAGAGATAGAGTGGGATTGATTTTCAGTCTAGATTCAATCTACTCTCGGCTTTCTCTATCACTTTAGACTTCTTCTCCTTGTACTCTTCCTCAAGTCTTTCACATTCTTCAAGCATCTTTTCTACGAACTCCTCGTCTTCAATATCACCAAGATTGATCTTGACATTCGCTATCCCTCCAACGATGCCGGAATAAGCCATCTGGGCCGCGACGAGAGCATCACTGACCGCATCTTTCTTTCCGTGCTCTACAGTCTTTTCGGCGAGATCTATCACTTTAGCGGAAGTTTTTGCGGTTTCCATCGGAACTTCGACAGCGTGTTTCAAGCCTTCCTGCATCGCCTTTTTCCTTTTCCATCTTTCCTCTTCTGTAGATTTAGGCATCCTTTTGGCTTCCATGTACTTGTCGAATGCGTTGGTGTCCTCGTCCACAGCTTTAACGAGCTTGTCCTTCAACTCCTGCGCTTCTTCCGCTGCAGGCATCAGTTTAGGGTCTATATCCGCGGTACCTCTTCCTCCTGTACTTAAATTGGAAACCATGGAGGAAAGAGCCGCACCTATAGAGCCTGAAAGAGCGGCTATGCTTCCACCGCCAGGCGTGGATGAATCCCGGGATACTTCATTGACAAAATCTTCCACTTTCATCTTGACTAGAGCATCGTCTGGCTTCATCTGTCCCCCTATCAGTTTCTCATCTGGATCGAATTCAGCAACGTCTCTAAGCCCTAGCGATTGGATCGCTGTTTCTATTATGTCCTCCTCAGGTATACCCTTGGACTGGTTCATCTTTTCCAGATAGTACTTTCCTGTATCTAAAAGAGCGTCGTATGGAGCTAACCCTACTATCTCGCTACCGGTCACTCTAACACCCATCTTTCTAGCTCTGTCTCTAGCGAACTCGTAAACATCGTGAAGACTAGTTTCCTTGTAATTTGTCAAGTTGACTGAGACCTGAGCCCTTTCGTACTCGTCTACGTACCAACCTATGGCCTTACAGTGATCGAAATTTCCTCTCTGTTTTACTGCTTTTCCTTCCAAGTTATTTACATCATAATCGTATTGTTCTTCTAAAAATTTCTGAAGATCGTAACCATGTTTTTCCTCAGTATGTTCTTTGACCTCTTGGAAGGATTCCCCTATGAAATCGCACTCTCCACAAGGAAATTCGTCCTCTTGGTATCTGACTATTTTTCCTTTCCAATAGTGCTGATCGGGACTGTTCTTTCTCTTTGCCCTTCCTCTTCTCCTCATCTCTAGTGCTATGTCCCACGCTACCTTTTTATTCTTAGTATTAATATTGATATTATAAGCTATCAAAAATTCTCTAGCCCCTATGACGGTAGCGCCTGTCTTTTTGACTCTATCGTTCCATTCCGCGGGTCCATAATCGGGCTCCCAATCAGGATCGACCAACTTGTCGTCTAACCCCTCGTACTGACCACTTCTAATAGTTGCTAGGTTTTCTCTCTTTGGCTCTGTAGCTGCTTCCTCATAAAGATAAACAGGTATATCTAATTCTTCGCCTACCCTTTCTCCTAAATCCTTAGCTATATCAATACAATCTTCCATCGTTATATTTTTTACAGGCACGAAAGGACAGACATCAGTGGCTCCCATCCTCGGATGACTTCCCTCATGCTGGCTCATATCTATGAGCTCAGAAGCTTTTTTGATAGCTTTGAACGCTCCTTCTTTAATCTCTTCGGGAGGTCCAACAAAAGTAACAACAGTTCTGTTCGTATCTTCCCCCATATCAATATCTTTGACCTCTAATCCATCTACTGATTCGATCTCATCTGTAATTTCATCTATGACAGCTTGGTCCCGCCCTTCTGAGAAATTAGGTACACATTCTACCAATTCCATATTATCCACCGGTCTCTATATCGAGAAATATATGAGAGATAAAAAGATTTTGGAGAGGCGCGGAAATCTGTACCTCTTATTGAATCGAGAAGAAACCTCCCGAAGATGAAGGCTTTAATAAAGGCTATTAAAAACATCTTTCCTCAAAATTTTTATAGATATCTTTACAATCCTATATTAGTTAGGTTATCTCTCATTAAGTTTTGTTCCGTATTGTTAAAAAATAGAAAAAGCAATAAACCCTGTCCCTATGGTATAAATGAAGTTAAAACTGAGGATGTATATGGAATCAATAAATAAACAGAAAAATTTCAATCTCAGGGGTGAAACTAGTGTCCGGTAAGTATCTTAAGGCTAGACAACTAGCCAAGGAGATGGAGGAAAAGGCGAAAAAAACCGCCGAAAAAAAGAAAGAAGCTAAAAAGAAAGAAGAAGAAGCTAAAGAGGCCCTTGAGATTCTCAATTCTTTAGACGTAGATTTGGATATGGATAATCTAAAAGAAAGATTAGAAGAAGGGGAAAAAGAATTGGAAAATAAAAATTTTGAAAAGTCATACGATATTTTTGAAGAAGTCTTAGAAGAGATGAACACTAGAAGTTTAGAAAAACACGATGAGATCCTTGATCCTATCGAGGAACTCCTAGAAGAGGCTGATGAAGTTATAGAAATTGAATCTCTTCAAGAGAAGATAAGTAAAAGTAGGAATCTTATCAAGGAAAAGGATTTTGAAGAGGCTTTTAATAAAGCTCTAGAAATCGAAGACGAATTCGAGAAAGTGATAGAGAAAAAATTGAATGAGGAACTAGAAAAATTAAAATCTATACTGGAGATAATGGGGGAAGATGATAGTGGAAAAGAAAAACTTGAAGAATTCATTTCAAAAGTTGAATATTCATTAGAAGCAGGGGATTACAAAAGAACTTTCTCGCTGATAGGAAAAACTAAGGAAAGATTTGGAGATGAAGTCGAAAAAAGTTTGAATGAGGCAATAGAATTACTAAAAGAAAGAAAAAACCAGTTAGAGGAAAAAGATATCAAATTTCAAAATTTGAAAGAATGGTTGGAGAAGGCTAAATCAAAGACCGATCAAGGTAAACATCTAGAGGCTTTAGAGTTTATCGAAAAAAGTAAGGGCGAAATAAATCCGATTTATGGTGAGGAAATACTAAGGGATAAATTCAATAAACTGAAACATGAGATCAAAGAAGCTGAAGATATCGGAGCCGAAACCAAATCAGTAAATGAAGGCAAAAAAAGAGTTGAAAAACTTCTTGAAGAAAACGAAATAGAAAAAGCAAAAAATCTATTGGAAGGTACTTTTGAAGAGGTTGAAAAGAAAAAATTTGATAAAGTATTGAACACCATTGCAGAGTCTAGGGAGGATTTCATAAAAGCTAAAGAGATGGGAGCAAACATAGAAAAACCTATGGAGCTTTTGAAAAAGGCTAGAAATTCACTAAAAAATGATGATTATCAAAAAGCCCTTGATTGGGCTAACAAGGGGAGAGAAGAAGTCCAACATTTAAGGAAAAGAATAGAAGAAGCTAAGAAAGACATAGATGAAAAACAAGAAAGGATAAATGGATTAAAAGATGTTTTAGATGAAGACTTAACGGATTTGGAAGAATTAGTCAATGAAGCTGAAGATAAATTAGAAGAAAAAAGTACAGAGGATGCTATATCCCTATTGGAAAAAGTAGAAGATAAAATAGAAAGTGACATACATGATGATATTTCAAGTTTGAACGATGAATTCGATAGATTGAATCAAGCCGCTGAAGATATAGGTATAGATATAGATGAATTATCAACAAAGAGAGAAAGGTCTGAGAAAAAAATAGAATCCTCTGAATATGTTGAAGGGGGCAGAATTCTCAAAGAAGGTATAAGTACAGTAAAACAAAAGATCGAGGATAGATTTGATGAGAATATCGAAGGCATACGAAAAGAAATGGATGAATTCAGAGGTATGGAGGAAGAGTCTAAAAGAGATATCAACGAACTTATTGAAAAGAGTAAAGAGGAGGTTAAAGAAGATGCTCATATCTCAGCCGTACAGAATCTTAAAGAAGCAAGAAATAGGTTTGAGAAGGCTAAAACAAAGACCATAAATGATATTATAGAAAGAAATTCAAATTTCTTAACGGAGATCGAGGATTTAGATGAAATCGGTATAGATTTAGACTCCTACAGAGAAATGATCGAGGAAAGCAAGAATTCGCTGAATCAGGGTGATTTTTCTGAAGCATTAGAGATCTTGGATGAATTCCTCACAGAATTCTCTGATGAAGTCTATACAGAATCTAGAGAAGAGGTCCAAAGAACGGAGGAAAAAGGTGCAGGAGTGGATGATCTAGAAAAGAAGTTGGAGAGATCTTCCGAAGAGATGGAAAAAGAAGATCACGTTGGCTCTATTCAAACGTCGATAGACGTGATGAAGGAGGCTCGAGAAAAAAGGGAAATGAGAAACGATGCATACAAGAAAATATATGATGTGAATTCTAAAGTGTCTAAATTCGAGGAAAAAGGTAAACTTGATGATGAGAGGATAAAAGATCGTTTGGAAAAGGCTAAAAAAGAATTCAAACAAGAAAACTATTCAAAAGCGATAAGAGATGCAGTAGAAGCCCAAGAGCTATTCGAAAAACTAGAGATGAAAGAGAAGTTCTCTAAAAAGAAGAAAGATTTAGAAGACAAATTTTTGAAAGCAAAAAATATGGATGTAGTCGATGAAAGAATAAATAAGTTCGATTTCAAACCCAGAAAAATCGATGAAATCAAGGAGAAAGATGGGATATCAGATGCACAGGATGAGTTGGAAAAAAAACATGATGAATTAAAGGCGCTATTAGAAGATATTTTAAAAGACAAAAAAGAAGAAATCGAAGATTTTTTAGATACCGCGGGAACTATGGGTTTCGACACCAAGGCCCACAAAGAAAAGCTTGATAAAATAAAATCTCTGATCGAAGAAGAAAAACCACTAGATGGGCTGATATTCCTTGAAGAAATCGATGAGGAAATCAAGAACATAGGAAGAAAAAAGGATTTAGCAAAACAAAAGATAGATGATATGGACGTATTGTCAAGAAAGATAAAAGTGATGGGGGCTTCTACCAGTGGATCGGAAAAATTGTTAGACGAAGCAAAAAAAAGGCTTGATGAAGATAGATATGAAGAAGCTCTAGAAAAGGCCGAATCCGCAGAGAACAAGTTACGAAAGGCTCATGAGAAGAGAGTAGAGAGTATACTAGAAAATTTTAACAAAAAAATTGAAAAATTGAAGGAAAAGGGAAAGAACATTGATCCCGCCGAAGAGAAAATACAAAAAGCTAAGAATGCCAAAAAAGAGGGAAATTATCTAGAATCGATTAAATTTTCTATGGAAAGTGAGAGTGAACTTGAAAAAATGAATAATCAAAAGATAATAGCTGGAAATATAATCTCTAGAACAAATAAAATGCTAGACCAGCTCCAAGAAAAGGGGGTATTTGTAGACGAAGCTAAAGAGACTCTGCGAGAATGTGAACAAGATTGTGAAAAAGGGCTTTACCCAAAGGCCGTTGACACTGCGTTAAAGACTATTGAGAAGGTTAGTAAAATATTACAGAACTATACTGATATAGAATCTTTTCTAGATAGCTTAAGTCCTATAATCGATGATTTGAAAGAAGACTCTAAAGTATTTCCAAAGTTGTTAGAGAAAAAGAAAGAAGTAGAAGAAAATTACAAAGACGGAGAATACCATCAAGCCAAAGAGCATATCGAAGATATAGAAAATATATTACTCGAAAATGAAAATTACTTAAAAAATACCATCTTAAGTATACAAAAGAAGCTTGAAAAAGCTGGACTCAGAAACATAGAAAAATCAAAAGAAAAGCTAGAAAGGGGGAAGGTGCTGATGGATTTGAATGATCCGATAAAAACTTTAAAAAATATTCAGGAAGCAAAAGAGCTATCAGGATTGAAAAAACAAAAAAGATTCGAAGAGTTGAAGGGCCGAGTTTATCAATCGATAGAAAATGCAAAAAAATTCGGAGCTTCAGTAGAAAAAATAGAAAAGGAAGTCCAAGAAGCAAAAAAGAAAAAAGATAGCGGAGATATCGAACTTGCTTATGAAAAGATTAAGCAGGCTAATAACATGGTTGAAGAGGCATTGGAAGTATACAGTCCCAAACTGAAGGTCAAAGCCGAAGACATATTGACGGTAAATGAATGGAACACCACTGAAGTACATATAATCAATGAAGGTGAAGCCTTGGGAAAAAATCTGCAACTAGAAGTTAGAGGTGGAAAATTAAGGAACTTTAATTCTAGAGAAAAATTAAAGGCCGGTGAAAAACGAGAAATAAATATTGAAATCAAACCTGAAAGAGAGGATTCAAAAATAACCGCCAAGGTTTTCCGTATATTTGACGATGAGATTTTTGAAGATGAAGAGGATCTAAAAGTTACAAAAGGGCCTAGAATAGAAAAAATAGAGGAAGAAACCACTTGTGATTATTGTGGAGACGAAATCAAAAAGGGTGAAAAGGCCATCTTATGTGGTTGCGGAAATACTTATGAAACCTCTTGTGGAGAGGAGATCGACGAGTGTGTGAATTGCGGGGCTAAACTCAAAACTGAAGAGAAAGAAAAAAGAAAAAGAAGACGAGTTTCTTTAGATATATAATGGTGCTAAATTGAAGTTGTTATTACATACTTGTTGCGCTCCTTGTCTGACTTACTCAGCCAAAGTTTTTAAGGAAGAATATGAAGAGGTAGTAGCTCTTTGGTTCAATCCCAATATACATCCATTCAAAGAATACGAAAGACGTTACAAGTCGCTAGAAAAATATGAAAATAAAAGACACATTGACATCATCTATTTGGATGATTATAGATTAGAATCCTTCTTAGAAGGAGCTAGTGAATCCGATCCTAGATGCGAGTTTTGTTACGAACTAAGGTTGGGAAAAACAGCAGAGGTAGCAGCAGAACGGGGTTTCGAACATTTCTCTACTACTTTGACGATCTCTCCATACCAAAACCATGAACTGATAAAAAAAGTAGGAAAAAGGATGGCAAAGGAAAAAGATGTAAAATTCATATACAAAGATATGAGAGATGGTTTCTCAGAACACCACGAGTTGGCTAATGAAATGGATCTCTATAAGCAGGGATATTGTGGATGTATATTCAGTGAAAAAGAGAGATATGAAAAAGAATTAAAAGAGTAATTCCAAGGTCTGTTTATTCTTTTCTGTAATATTTTCCCGTTCCGCCATATTCTTCTATGTTATCCACAGCTTTTTTGGCCTGTTCTTCAAATATTTCTTCTGCTATTTTATAATCTTCTGATCGAATCTCGACTTTGTACTTCGGAGCAGCCACATAACTTATCTCAACTTGAGATTCCTCGGTATCGTTGAAAGCAGAAAGAGATTCTTTTATATCTTCAATTCCACCGGGATTTGTAGAAGAAAGCTCTACAAAACCGGTAATACTGACATAGGGTGGAGAAATATTCTCCTCTGCTACGTCTATGAAATGATCGATCCATTTTCCTTCGAAACCTTTCTCTTCTAAAATATCTGAGTTCAAAGAGACTTCTTCAAAAGCTTTATACAGACTTCCAAATTCATCGCTCAGTTCAAAACCGAATTCTTCATAGCATTCTTCGAGTTCTTTTCCATATCTTTCCGATACGATTTCAAGCAAATTATCCGCTTTTTTCTGATTCTTCCATGCCTGGAGCTTTTCTCTTTTCTGATGATCGTTTACCTGTTTGAGTGAAAGATCGATGTGACCTTTTCCTTGGTCTACTCTCAACACTTTGCAGACCCTTTTCTCTCCTTCCTGAATATGGTCCTGTATCCTCTTAACCCATCCTGAGGATATCTCAGATATGTGGACAAAGCCTTCTTTTCCTCCATACTCCTCAAGTTCAAGAAAAGCACCAAAATCCTTGACAGTCTTCACATTGCATATCACGAGTTCCCCTTCACCTGGCCACTCGTATTCTTCACTTTCTGCCATCATTCACCCTCTTCTGTAATGCCTATTTCTTCAACAATCTCTCCGTTGAACTCGGAGTAACCACCAGTAGGGTTTACCAGTGGAGCTCCACAGACCAAACATTCGACTTCGGACGAGACTTTTTTGAAAGTCATCTGTTCATTCTCACAATCTGAACATTTTATTTTGACAAATTTCTTTTCCTCTGTCATCATATCAACTCTATTCACTCTTCGAACTCAAATTTTCCTGCTCTCTGACATTTCTTCTGCCATGTTTTACCGCATTCTGTACATGTGTATTTTAGGTAAACTCGCTTCACTGGCTTTCCAGCTCCAGATGGCTTTGACCAGGGGAATCCGCCGTATCCAGAGGTTACTCTTCTAAAGCGTCGTTGACCTTTTCTGAGTTCACTACCTGGCCGATTTTTGCCTCTCGTTATCTCCATCTCTGTATGGGTGTCACAGGACGGACAGTAATCCTTGATTTTACGTGGTTTCTTCATAGTGATTCAGTTCATAATATCTCCCCTATTAAAAACTTACCCACCTGAAAACTCATATTACTTTTGAGCGATGTTTGAACCCATTCATCCTTCCAGCAACAGATGGGGATTGAATTTATATATCACATACATGTAACTAATCCTGCTAGGTCTAACCGGGGCGTTCGGCGTGCCCTTATACACCGAAAACGCCGATACGCGGGGGTGACCGCCGGGGACGGTGTAATCAGCCCACCGCTGAACCAGACTCAGACGATGAGACCTCGTCCTTCGGGATCGGAGGTGCGTTGGAGGACAACCGGAGGGTTGTTCTTCAATGTCTTAGCCAGGTTAACCAGGCCAGGCCCGGAAGGGAGCAGCCGATACCTGGACTACCGATGCTCGAGGGATAGCGGGGTCGAGAATGAGTCTGGATCCCTCAGCGGTGAGCTGAGCACCAACCCCGGTGACCTAGCACTTACCTGTATTTTGTACAAAGATAGATCCCAAATAATGTGATGATTCCGCCTAAAATACTCAACCTAGGAGGTATTTCATCTAGTAACAAAAAAGCTAGCAGTGAAGAGCCTATCGGCTCACCTAATAAACTTATTGAAACCAATCTCGCCTTCACATATCTTAGAGCCCAATTGTAAAGTGTATGCCCGAACATAGTGGGAATTATGGCGAGAGCTATAAAGATGATATATTCTCTGATAGGATAAATATTAAAAGATGTTGAAAACCCGACTGAGAAAAATCCAAGGAACACAGTGCTGGTCAAATAAACTAAAAACGCGTATGTGACTAGAGACATCTCCTGTCTCACTTTTCTTCCCCTAAGAATATACACCGCCATGGCTAACATGCCCAATATAGCTAATATATCACCAAAGAGAGCCCACTCGCTCATAGAATAATCCGAATAAACCATTAAAAAAACTCCGACCAAAGCTATTCCTATCCCCACATATATTTTTGGAGGGGCTTTTTCTTCTAAGTACCAACCTGCTATCCATGCCACGAGAAGCGGATGGGCTGAAACCAAAATCACCGAGGAAGCTACCGTTGTATACTCTAAGGATGAGACCCAAGCTGCAAAATGGACAGCTAAGAAAAAACCAGTGGTAATTATGATTACCCATTCCCTTTTAGAAAGACTCTTTATTTCTTCGAGATAGGAAGGGATAAAAACCAACAAAATTAGGCTGGAAAATAGCATCCGATAAAAAGCTACAGCGATGGGATGTACATTTGAGAATCTGATAAATATCGCTGCGAAGGATGCTCCAATTATAGCTAGAGGTAGGGAAAAATGAGCAAGTTTCTTTTTCTCTAGATAATCGTACCTATCAATCATTTCCTCTCATGTTAATAAATTACTGATTAAAATATATTCCTGTGAAATAAGTATGAGTGGGTAAATTACTTATTCTATAAAAGGCTATAATTCTTCGTCAGTGAGCGAATCGTACGGGTTTGAAAATAATGACGAAAATAACATAAAAATTATATCTTCATTTAGTATGTGGCTTAAATTTAAAGGGATGTGAATATGGAAGGAGAATTAGAGGACAGTGATAGAAGTTTATCATCTCTGATCGGAAATGTACCCGGCATCGTTTATCGGTGTCAATTTGACAGAGATTGGACGATGACCTACTTGAGCCAGAGTTGTTCAGAAATCACCGGTTATGAACCTTCTGAGCTGATTGATAATAAGAGGTTAGCATGGGCAGAAATAATACATCCTGAAGACAGAGAAAGAGTGTGGAGAGAAATAAAAGAATCGTTGGAGGAAGATGAACGGTTCAAAGTAACTTATAGGATAACAACCAAAGAAGACGATGAAAAATGGGTTTGGGAACAAGGTACTGCTATCAAAGATGGGGAAGATAATATTGAAGCTATCGAAGGTTTTATCACTGATATCACAGAGAAGATTGAATATCAAAAAAAATTGGAGAACAGAGAGAGGAAAGTGAAGGAACTCTACGAGGCTAGTGCTGAATTAGAGAGATGTAGAAGAAAAAAGGAAGTTTATGAACTCGCTATAGAATCAGCCGAAAGAATATTAGGCTTCTATACTAGCGTACTTTTCATTGAATCAGATGGTAACTTGGAGGTTAAAAACTCAACCGATAAGAGTTCGTTTGAAAAAGGCGATCTACTTTCATTAGAAGATGAGAATTTAATGGTCGATTCCTATAATAATAACGAGACTTATCTAGTAAAAGATATCCCTAATCAAGAAGGTGTTGGTGCCACACAAAGTGGTTTAAAGTCAGGTATTTCGGTACCTATCGGTGATATCGGGCTTTTTAGCGCAGCTTCTAAAAAAGAATACTATTTTGACGAGTTTGATTTAGAGATGGCAAAGATCTTGGCTTCTCATGTTAACGAGGCTGTTGAGAGAATCGATTCACAACAAGAAAAATCACTTATCCTAGAGACGGCAGAAGAACACATATTGTACCTAGATACTGATTTGAATATACAATGGGCAAATGAGGAAGTTAAAAAATTCTCTGAGATGGAAAAAGATGAGTTAACAGGCGAAAAATGCTATCAAGCTTTGAAGCGAAGAGATGAAGTATGTGAGGACTGTCCTGTCGAGAGAGCGATCGCTTCCGGAGAACAAGAGGAGGGAATCCAGAAAGATGATGATGGTAGTTATTGGTTGATTAGAGCTAGCCCTAAATTAGATGAAGATGGTGAAGTAGAAGGGGTTGTTGAAATAGCTCTAGATATAACCCAAAGAAAAAAGGCTGAGATGAAGTTAAAGGAAAACAAAGAAAAGATAGAAAAACTGCTAAAAGCTACATCTCAACTGGAAAGACAGCAGGAGATAGATGACATATATGATGTAGCGATAAATGCTATAGAAAACATTCTAGAGATAGATCTTGGAGCGATATTTGTTTTGGATGGTGATAAATTTCATTTGAAGGCTGAAACTTCAGGTGTGCCATCTCACGACCTTCAGTTCAGAGACAAAGATGATGGTATGTTGGGTAAAACATTCAAAACTAAGACACCAGATATAACCCATGATATCCAAAGTTCTAAAGATGCTGAACCTCATCTTGAAGAGTACAAATCCGGAATTTCAGTCCCCATTGGAGATGTTGGCGTCTTTCAAGCTATGTCAAAAGAGGAAGGTCATTTCGATGAGGAAGACCTCAACATGTTAGAACTTCTTTCAAATCATATATCCGAAGCAGTAAAAAGAGTTGAGCTGCATGAAAAATTAGAAAAGAGTGAAAAAAGGTACAGGAGTTTATTTGAAGAATCTCCTATCCCAATTTGGGAAGAAGACCTCTCTAAAATTAAGAGTTATTTAGATGATTTGAAGGATTCAGGTATAGAAGATTTTGAAAAATACTTAACGGAAAATCCCGAAGAAGTGAATAAATTAGCGGAAATGATAGAGATCAATGACATCAATAAAACTACCTTAGAAACATATAAAGCGAAGAGTAAAAAGGAAATTATCGAAAATTTTGATGAGATATTGAAGGACGAGGCAAAAGAGTGTTTTGTAAAAGAGATCAGTGCGATAGCTAGGAACGAGTCAAGTTTTGAGACCAGTGAATGTGTGAATTATACCTTAGATGGAGAAAAAAGATATTTTTACTTGAAATTGAACACCATAGGAGAGGAAATAGACTACTCGAAAGTCATAGTTTCCCTTGTTGACATTACGCAATTGAAAGAAACTCAAAAGGAACTACAGAAGTCAGAGAAAAAGTATAGATCGATTTTTGAGAATACAGGCACCGCAATGTTGATGATAGAAGATGATAAAACGATTTCTTTAGTTAACGAAGAATTCGTTAAACTGACTGGATATTCGAAAGAAGAAATCGAAGATAACATGAAGTGGCCCAGACTAGTGTCTGAAAAAGATAGAGAGAAAATGTTAGGTTATCACAAAGCAAGAAGGGAGAGCGATGAGAAAGCACCTACTAATTATGAATTTACTCTTATCAATAGATTCGGTGATGCTAAAAATGTTGTTATCGAGATCGGATTGATACCCGAAACTGAAAAGACAGTTG
>SL_8KL_010_SEDDRAFT_10000424_pt1 | contig 36605 bp, 30 predicted proteins | sample SodLakKL_010_SED_4_FD_11160 | JGI IMG/M metagenome (IMG submission 11160)
TTAATATTATTATGACTGAAGACCCGCAGCCTCCAAAATATCCGGGACAACTTCTTCCTTATTAATAGCCATGATATGGACTCCATCACAGAGGGCATCATTATGTAAAGTGGCAATCATGCGGCCCGCAATTTCAATTCCTTTCTGCAGAGCAGTTCCTTTGGGAGCATCGGCCAGTTCATCAATCAGATGCTGGGGCACGAAAATGCCGGGAACGTTGTTGTTCATATATCTGGCCATTTTCGCAGAAGTAAGTAAAACAATTCCGGCAATTATCTTTACAGAAAATTGTCGGGCATGCTCCATAAAAGCAGCAAAGTTATCCAGATCATAGATAGCCTGGGTCTGAATAAATTCCACACCCGCTTCAACTTTCTTTTCAAATTTGCTCAATTGAGGCTCTAAAGGATCTGCTTCCGGAGTGACTATTGCTCCCTTACAAAAAGAAACTTCTCCCTTTAATTCATTGCCTCCCATATCATAACCTTCTTCCAACCTGTTTATACAATGCAATAATTGAACAGAGTCCATTTCAAATACACCGCGGGCTTGAGGGTGATCTCCCACCGGCATAGCATCCCCGGTAAGGCAAAGGACATTTCTTATACCCCGGGAGTATGCAAACAGGAGATCAGACTGCAGGGCTATCTGGTTGCGATCACGGCAGGTCATTTGCAAAATGGCTTCACCGCCTCCTTCCTTAATGGCAAGGCAGCCTCCCAGGGAAGGGAAACGCATAACTGAACTTTGGTGATCGGTTACATTTAAAGCATCTACTTTGCCTTTAAGAAGCTCAATGTGATGGTTCATCTGTTCAAGCTCAATTCCTTTAGGCGGTGCCACTTCTGCAGTCACTACAAACTTTCCGGAATCAAGTAAACTTTTAAATTTTAAATCCATTGTTCTGTCTCCTTTGCTTCCAGAATCTTAACTTTTGGCCTAGGACATGCCTGCGCATTTTTAGGGGGGTGATAATGCTTCATTAAATCCGGCCGGCCCAGGTCTCTTAACTTCTGATATATAAGAGTAAAAGCACAATCTTTTTCTTGATCCACTTCACATTTACCCTTGTTGGTACCACCACACGGGCCGTTAAGTAAACCCTTGTGACAGGCAGTTACCGGGCATATCCCTGCCGTATAGCCAAGAATGCACTCTCCACACTGGTCGCAAGCTTCCACAAAATAGCCGGGACTTTCTTCCAACCCCATAAACAAAGTATCAAGAGCGGGTAAGACTCGTTTGCCTGTATAAAGATTTAGCCTCTGCACCCCCAGAGCACAAGCCATAACCAATATTCCATTTGCGCTTTGGATGGCTGATTCATGTTCAGCAGTTGAAGCAGAAGTCATCTCGTCACAGGCAGTGGGTATAACCGTCCAGCCGGTTACCAGCATCCCTGAGTCCTGCAGTTGCTCTTTCATAGCTTCTACCTGCTCTACCCCCCCTGTTTGAACCACCGTAGCACAAGTACCGCACCCCACTATAAAAACTCGGTTGCAATCTTCCAGCTGTTGCATAATTTCTGCATAAGGTTTTAGCCTGGTTATAGATTTCAAGATCATCCCTCCTTTTTATCTTTCCAGATCACACCTGAGGCACCGTTTCGATTCCTGAACCGCTTCTTCTTCTGAAAAACATAATTCTGTTTCTTGAAAACTCTTTTTCCTAATTAAGACGGAAAGTTGAGGTGTTTCGGGTCGAAATTGTGGTTGCCAGGTTTCTTCCTCCAATTCCTCTTCAAGGCCTTCAGAGCCTTCTTCCTCATCTTCCTCCTTTCCCATACCCATACTTAGAGGAAGATCATACATTAAAACCCGCGAAGGATCTTTTCTAAAATACTTATCTATAGCCAACGCCCCTCTTCTTCCCGCCGCAATGGCCTCAACTACCATATCAGGGCCGGTAACAAAGTCGCCTCCGGCAAATACACCCGGCACATTTGTAGAAAGACTATTTTCATCTACCACCAGGGTTTCCATTCTAGAGCGCTCCAGGGCGCTATCAATTGGCAAAAATGAAAGATCAGGGGCCTGTCCCACGGAAGCAAATACGGTATCTGCTGCGGCAAAAAATTCAGTTCCCGATACCGGTACCGGTCGACGCCTTCCATCGCTGCCGGGCTCACCCAGTTTCATTTTAATACACTCTATTCCCGTTACCTTCCAATTACCGCTTACAACGCGCGTAGGACTCACCAGAAAATTCACGTTCACTCCTTCATCTAAAGCTTCTTTGTACTCAAATTCCGAAACCGGCATTTGTTCCTCGGTGCGGCGATAAAATATTTCAACCTGCTCTGCTCCCATGCGAACAGCCGTGCGGGCAGTATCCAAAGCAACATTACCTCCGCCGATAACTATCACTTTTTTGCCAATAGATACCGTCTTGCCTATCTTTACATCCCGCAGGAAACGTAAACCATAATAAAATCCTTCCAAATCTTCAATTTCACCGGGTATTCCTATTTGCTGGCTTTTTTGAGCTCCGGCGGCAATAAATACAGCATCATAACCAATTTGCTTAAGATCTTCAATGGTAAAATTAACGTTAATCGGGGTGTTATACTTAATTTCTACCCCACAATTTTGGATATAATTAATTTCTTCCTCAAGAACTTTTTCGGGTAGCCGAAACTCAGGAATAGCCACAGAAAGCATTCCTCCGCCTACAGGCAAAGCTTCGAAAATGGTAACTCCGTATCCCAGCTGGGCTAAAAAATATGCGCAAGAAAGCCCGCAGGGGCCTGCCCCAACCACGGCAATATTTTGCGAATAAAGGCGCTCAAAAGGTTCGGGTGGAGGAAGTTCTTGAATATTATCAAAATACCAGTCGCCGGCAAAACGTTTTAACGCCCTGATAGCCAGGGAATCATCCAGTTCACCACGACGGCACCTCATTTCACATGGATGATGGCAAATTCGTCCGCAAATAGCGGGAAAAGGATTACGTTCTCTGATTATCTCTAACGATTCCAGATATGCCCCCCGTGAAATAGCTTCCACATAGCGAGGCACATCTACCCCCACGGGGCAGGTGTGTTGACAGGGAGAAATCATAAGCGCATCGCAGACCGCAGCCTGGCATTTTTTCTCTCTTATGTGCATTTCATATTCTTTACGAAAATAATCAAGTGTTGTTAAAACCGGATTAGGGCAAGTTTGTCCTAATCCACATAAAGAGCCTTCCTTCACTGTTTTCGCAATATTGTAGAGAGCCTCGATATCTCCGTCTCGACCCAAACCCTGGGTAATGCGGGTTAATATCTCCAACATTTGCCTGGTGCCCAAGCGGCAAGGGGTGCACTTCCCACAAGATTCCGATTGAGTGAAGCTGAGAAAATACCTGGCAATTTCTACCATGCAAGTGCTTTCATCCAAAACCACCATGCCCCCTGATCCCATGATGGATCCCAGGCGAGCCAGATTTTCAAATTCTACCGGGGTATCCATGTAAGGTGCCGGGATACATCCTCCCGAAGGACCGCCGGTTTGGACAGCTTTAAAGTTTTTGCCCCGAGGAATACCACCGCCTATATCGAAAATGATGGAAGATAGTGGTGTACCTGCTTCTACTTCCACCAGTCCACTATTGGCTACTTTTCCAGTTAAGGCAAAAACTACTGTTCCCCGGCTTTTTTCAGTGCCTATAGAAGCAAACCAATCTGCTCCACGCCGCATAATGGCTGAAACAGCTGCCAGACTTTTAACATTGTTTATAACCGTTGGCTTTCCATCCAGCCCGGATTGAGCAGGAAAAGGAGGACGAGGCTTGGGCATTCCCCGACGGCTTTCGATAGAAGCTATAAGGGCTGTTTCTTCACCGCACACAAAAGAACCGGCACCTTCTTTAATATTCAGGGTAAAATTAAAACCGGAATCCATAATATTTTTACCCAAAAAACCTTTATCTAAGGCTTCTTTAATAGCCATACGCAGTCTTTTCACTGCCAGAGGATACTCGGCGCGCACATAAATATATCCTTCATCAGCACCAACAGCATAGCCGGCGATAGTTAAACCTTCTACTACCGCATGAGGATCGGCTTCCAGGATGGAACGATCCATAAAAGCTCCGGGATCGCCTTCATCGGCATTACAGATCACATATTTTTTGGGTCCGGGAGCGTTAAAACAAAATTCCCATTTGCGCGCTGTGGGAAAGCCGGCTCCCCCGCGGCCACGTAGTCCCGATGCTTTTATTTCCTCGATGACCTGTTGGGGAGATAAATTTAGCAGGGCCCTTTCCAATCCCCGGTATTTTCCTTTTGTTATTGAATGTTCAATATTTTCAGGGTTTATATGCCCGCAGTTTTCCAAAATTACTCGCTGTTGTTTTTGATAAAAATTAACATCTTTATAATAAGGTATCGCCTCTCCACTCAAAGGATCTCGATAGTAGAGCCGCTCTACCGGTATGTTTTTTTGCAGGTGAGATAATGCTATTTCGGAAGCGTCCTCAGATTGAACGCGAGTGTAAAATATTCCTTCCGGTTCTACGATGACAATGGGCCCTTGTTCACAAAATCCATGGCATCCGGTAAAATCTACTTCAGCATCCTGAATTTGCAAGCGTTTTACTTCCGTAAGTAAATGATCATAGAGAGCCTGAGAGCCACTGGAAAAGCATCCGGTTCCCTGGCAAACAAATACAGTGCGTTTTTGCATAATCAACTATCCCCCTCCCCCTTAAATAAGAGCTTTATTTTTTTGGGGTTCATATTTCCATATACCTGGTTATTTATAACCATGCTGGGGGAAAGAGCACAAACTCCAAGGCATGCTACTGTTTCTAAAGTATATTCCAGGTCTTCAGAAGTTTGGTTTTCTTGTAATCCCAGCTGTTTTTTTACCAGTTTTAGCACTGTTTTGCCCCCACGAACATGACAAGCCGTTCCCCGGCAAACACGAACTATGTTTCTACCCCTTGGCTCTGTATACAACTGTGCGTAAAAAGAAACTACTCCCTGCACCTCACTGGGAAATAGGTTTAAAGCATCGGCAATAATGGGTATGGATTCAGGGGGAATAAAGCCGAATTCAGCTTGAATGTCCTGTACCAAAGGGATTAAAGACCATTTTTGATACTTATAACTGTTCACTATGTGCGTAAGCCTTTCCATATCTATTTCGGGTTTTTTTAGTTTTTCACTCATTTATACTCACCCTTTCTAAATTAACGTAACAACCTGCCAAGCTGAAATCCCATCGGTTATTATCCATTTCCGAAACGGTAGCGGCACCAAAAAGATCCATTACTCCCGAAATAGAAACAGGCACAGATAAAGTTCCCGAGGGTATGCCATTGGAAACTTCTAAAACCAGTTCTATTTGCGCAAAGGGAGATTTTACATAAACATGTTCACCGGACACCAAAGATAACTCATGGGCATCTCCCGGAGAAATGCTTAAGTAAGGTTCGGGATAAAAGCTTTTCAAACGCCGAGCTTTATCACTTCTTACTCCACTGCCAAAATGAGGAAGTACCTTCTCCACAGTTAAATAAAACGGATATTTCTTATCTCTTTCAAGTAGTGGAGGAGTATATTGTGGGATAGAAAAGCAGGGAAACCCCGTAAAAGATTGAAAAATTCTATTGCGACGCTCTTCCAGGTAAGAACATTTCTCCCCCAATCTTTTTTCCGGGTAAATATAACCTTCATAAAAGGGTACATTTTCCTCAATTTCGTTTATCACTTCTTGCAAAGAAAAATAGGGCAAAGGCTCTCCCCATTGCCGAGCCAAACGCAGAATAATATCCCAGTCAGCCAGGCTTTCTCCTTTCGGTGGAAAAGCTTGTTGCAGCCAGCCTATTCTTCCTTCAAAATTAGTAAAAGAGCCTTCCTTTTCGGCAAAACTCGCTGCAGGTAAAACTACATCAGCATCTTTAGCTGTTTCTGTTAAAAACATATCTTGAACTACCAAGAACTCTAATCCTTCCAGTGTATCTGCAACTAATTTAGACTGGGGAAACCCGGCAGCAGGATTTTCACCCACAATATAAAGGCCTTTTAATGCCCCATCATGGCCCTGAGAGAGTATTTCTACTGCACTTAATCCTGATACAGAAGGTAAGTTTTTTTGCCAGAGGCTTTCATAACTTTGGCGAGCCGTTACTTCCGCAAGTGAACGAAAACCGGGCAAATAATTAGGCAAGGACCCCATTTCACCCGCACCCTGGGCATTATTTTCTTTCTGAAGAGGATAGATGCCACACCCACGGCCCCACACATTATTGGTAAGGAGGGCCAGGTTGGCAATTGCCTTAATATTTTCCGCACCATTTACAGTGCCGGCAGCTCTTGCTCCAAAAACTATTACAGATTTTTCCGCCCCTGCATATAGATGGGCGGCATTACGGATTTCCATAGCATTAACCCCCGTAATTTCCGCTATATTTTCGGGAGAAAAGTTTTCAAGTGCCGCCTCAAAATCTGCAAAACTTTCTGTTTGGCGACTCAGGTATTCACTATTTAATAAACCTTCGTCAATAATAACTTTCGACAGGCTGTTTAATAATGCCAGCTCGCTTTCCGGATGGGGATAAATGCTCTGATGAGCAAAAGAGGAAAGTTTTGTAGAGCAAGAATCAATAAGGATTAATTTTGCATGGTGTTGCCTGACAGCGCGCTTCAATGCATAGGCTACCTGAGGAGCAGTTACGGCAGGATCTGCGCCAACCATTAAAATTATTTCCGCTTGTTCAAGTGCTTCCAATAAGTTTGTAGCACTTAAAAATCCAATAGTTTCTGACAACCCTGCACGGGTTGCAGCATTATAAAGGCTGCTGCCGTTATCAATATGATTTGTTTCCAATACAGTCCGGGCAAATCTCTGTAAAAGATAGTTTTCTTCATTAGTACACTTGGAAGAACCCAAAACTGCCAGAGCAGATGGGCCATGCTTTTCTTTAACTTCCTTTAAGCCGGCAGCTGCAGCAGTCAAACCCTCTTCCCAGGAAACTTCTTCAAAGCCATCTTTGCTCTTTACCAGGGGTTTGGTTAACCTATCTTTGCTATTGATATAATCGTATCCGTAACTTCCCCGCACACAAAGAGCGCCTTTATGAGGGATTTTACCTTCAGCCGGTAAAGCTCTCACTATATGGTTATCTTTTATTTCCAGCAATATAGGGCATCCGCATCCGCAAAAAGAACAGGTAGTTTGCACAGTTTCCCTGCCGGTTCCCTGATACGGCTTTTCTTTCTCCGTTAACGCGCCGGTGGGGCACATAGCTACACAGGTTCCACAGAAAGTGCACTCCGAATTTTCAAGGGGATAATCATTGAAAGTAGCAGGCTTGGTGATGAATCCTCTTTGGTAATAATCAATAGCGCCTTCTACCACAATTTCCTGGCATGCCCTGATGCATTTGCCGCATAATATACATTTACTATTGTCTCTCGTTAAAAAAGGGTTTAATTCTTCTACACTTGCAAAACGCGGTATTTTTTCCATTTCATTTACACCCACCCCCAAATCCGAGGCAATTTGGCGCAGTTTACAACGGTTCCCTTTGTCGCAAATCAAACAAGCTTCAGGATGACTGGCCAGCATTAGCTTAATGATATTTTTGCGATACTGCCGCACCTTGGGAGAGTCAGTATTGATAACCATATCTGAAGCTACAGTAGTAACACAAGATGCCATTAAAGTTCCGGTTTCTTCATTTTCCACCAAACAAAGCCTGCATGCCCCCACGGGCTCTAAATTTGGGTCATCACAAAGCGTGGGAATATTTATGCCCGATTCCCGAGCTAATTCCAAAATTGTCATGCCCGCATGGCCGCTTACTACTCGTTGATTAATAGTAATTGTTATTGAATGCAATGAGCAACCTCCTTCCATTTATACTTCTAATATAAACAGTAGAGTATGGTTAACTCACGCATTTTTGTCCATTGCCAGGCCTTTCACCCCGGCTGACAGCCCTAACCGCTTCCAAAAGTTTAGAACTTGCACTTTTCTTGGAGACAAAGCCAAGAGCGCCCGCCTGATTACTTGCCAATAAATTCTGCTCATCATCATATTGGCTAAGCATGAGCACTTTTACATTTTCTTTACACTGATTCGCAATCTGTTTGGTGGCCTCAATACCATCCCTGTCTGGCATTACTACATCCATCAGCACCACATCGGGAGAAAGCTGAAGTGCTTTGTCTACAGCTTCAACACCGTTGATAGCTTCACCTACAATATAAATATCCTGCTGCAGGTTTAATAATGTGCGGATACCTTCCCTGACCATGGCATGATCGTCGGCAATAAGCACCTTTATTTCCGTCGCTTCCACAGCTATCAACTTCCAAATTTCATTGGCCAGAACCTCAGTTTTTATTGGCTTGCAAAAATACTCTACGGCTTCTACACGCATTCCTTCATCCCGGCGCCACCCCCGGTTCAAATGATTTTCGGGGGATGCGTCTAATACTACATGGGGGACTTCTTTCAAACCCGGTGTTTGTTTAAACCATTTATGCAGCCGATATGCTTCTCCCCGGGGCAAAATTGTTCCCAACAAGATCAAGCTCGGTTTATGGGCAAGAACAATTTGACGTGCCTTTTCTTTTTCAGAAGCAATCATGACTTCACATTCCAGCAGCTGCAAATCATCTTGCAATGACCTGGCAAACTCCATATCATCCTCAATCACCAAAATTAAGTCTTTCCGTTTCATTTTTAACCCTCCTTTTTTTGTTAAGGTTAAATGCCAACCTTTAATTTTCTAAATTATATGACAAGTCAAAATTTTTGTCTTGAGGGGTTTCCCCTAGATGAACATACAAAAAACACCTCTTTTTTTAATGGCCGCATTCCCTTGCATTTTAACCGTAACGCCAAGAATTCTTCTGCTATACAAGTTAGAGGTGAATTGGTGAAGCTTTAGTAAAAACCAACTTAGTACTATTGGGTAACTGACAGAATCAGGGTAGGTTCTACCATTTGAGCCCGGGTAAACTTGCAACATTAGCCTTATTGAGCAGGAAGTCCCCACTTTTAGAAGCAAAAGTACTTCACAAGTACATAAAAAAACCATGTTAATGGTTCGGTCACTTACATTATTTTATTCATTTCCAGCATAAAGCCGAAGAGATATTTAGGTTTTCGAATTAAGGGAATATACAAAAGGACTTTGCGGTTAAACCTATAAAATAATTATTCCTTTACGCATAGCGTACTTTACTAAATCCACTCTATTTCTTAGATCTAATTTGCTCATAAGCCTTGTTTTGTGCCCTTCTACCGTTTTGGGGCTTAATACTAAATATTCCGCTATCTCGCGGGTGGTATAACCTTCCGCCAGCAATTTAAAGATTTCTCGCTCTCGGCCGGTTAAAGTTGAAAAAGGATCGCGGTTTTTCTGTGAATTTTCTGCCCGAAAATCATTCACCAGGTATTTTGCCACCTGGGGAGATAAAAATGAATTACCGTGATATACTGCCCGGATACCGTTAACAAGTTCAGTAGACACCACAGATTTGTTAATAAATCCTGCAGCTCCTGCTTCAATAATTTCAAATACATGTTCCCGGTCATCATATTGAGTTAATATCAATACTTTCACCGCAGGATATTCTTTACAAATACGGCGGGTTGCTTCAAATCCATCCATGATCGGCATAACTATATCCATTAACACTACATCCGGCTGAAGCTTTTCTAGCAGTTCCAGAGCCTCATAGCCATTAGCTGCTTCCCCCAAAACTACGGTCTCGGGAGAAGTTTCCAATAAGGCGCAGATGCCTTCACGGACAATAGCATGATCATCCACCACCAATAACTCTATCTTTTCCATTTTTAATTCACCCTTCCATAAAAGATATGAAGTATATTTGCCTGTATGGAGGAAATCAAATTTTGCTGCTTTATTTTTTTACTAACTCTCTGCCAAACAACGGCAGTTCTGCAGTAACTGTTGTTCCTTCACCCGGTTGTGTCTGCACAGAACAACTACCCCCGATAAGGATCATTCGTTCCTTCATGTTCAAGAGTCCATATCCCCGGCCTTTTTCTCTCATTTCAGTGAGCCTGTCAATCTCAAATCCTTTTCCGTCATCGCTGATAGTTAATATTAACTTTTCCTCCCTCTGCTTTAAAGATACTTCCACATTTTCTGCCTGCGCATGTTGAATAATATTTCCTACAGCACCTTGAGCCCATCGGAATATACTGAGTTCTTCTTCGGGTAAAAGTTGCCTCTCTACGTTATCCAGGTCAAAATGGACATTTATCCCTCGGGAAGCTACATTTGAGTAAATGTGTTGACGGATAGCAGCCACAAGGCCTAAAGTATCAAGCTGTGTCGGCCGGAGATCCGCAATTATCCTGCTAATTTCCGCATGAATTTGGACTGTTGAATCATGAGTTTTTTGCAGTATTTCTTTAAAGTTTTGATCTTGAATCCCATTGTTCTCCGCCATTTCAATAAGGGCCTGTAAATTAAGAGCCAGTCCCGCCATGATTTGGCTGGTTTCATCATGAAGATCACGGGCTACTTTCTTGCGCTCCTCTTCCTGGGTAATGATAACCTGACGCGCTAATTGCCTGTACCTTTCCCGGCTTTCTTTCAACCGCTCTTGAAGTTTGGCCTGCTCTACCGCAATACCCAGTTGATCGCCGATAGTTTGTAAGAGGTGAAAATCTTTTTGAGTAAACTTACGTGGCTTTTGACTGGTACAATTCATAACCCCCAAAACTTTTTCTTTAACCTTTAGAGGAACACTTACAAATGCTCTTAATCCCTCCAGGCTGATTAAATCGGGGCGGGTTGCATCAGGCTCCGCAGAAATGTCATCTACGAGTATTGCTTTTCCGCTTTGAGCAACTTTTCCGGCTATTCCTTCTCCTAGCTTCATATACATTTCTTCAGAAAAACGACTGGAAAGTCCCCGGGAAACACGGTACTCAAGAATCTCATTTTCTTCGTTTAATAACATAATACCTCCCGTGGTTCCGTTAATAAACTTAAGAGTGGTATCCAATCCAACTTTTAAGATTGCATCAAGATTTCCCAGGCCGCTAATTGCAGCCGAAACCCGGCTAATAGCCAATAAGAGCTCTTTATCATCTTTAGAAATTGTATTATGCTTAGTCCCGTTTTCTAATTTAGCAGTTTGAAGGTTATCATTCCATTTTTCCCCGTTCATACATAGCCACCCCATCTTAATTTAGGTTCTTCAAAAATGTACTCATTTTTTTCTGATTAGTAATAATATTCTTGCAGAATAATTTTATCATAATTCCGGTTATAAGGGAATTGCCCTCATGATTTTTCTAACCTGTTTAAATTCACCATCACAAATAATTTTGCATAACTTGTTAGATGTATTATTTGTGTTATTGTGTCAATGTCAAGGACCGACACCTTTATTTCTGATGTATTATTTGTGTTATTGTGTCAATGTCAAGGACCGACACCTTTATTTCGCCTTTATTAATTAGTAATTTATGCAGGGAATCTAAGGTAGCTAGTAGAATCATCAATGGGGGAATGAAAAGTAAAAAATAATTTCATAAGGAGATTAATGATGGAAAAGTTAAAAAGCGTCCCCATACACATTCAAATATTATATGGTGTTGGTGTTAGTTATGCTATCGTAGATCAACTTTTTGCTCAATGGGTGTTATATTACTACTTGCCACCTGCTGCGGAAACTGATTTAGCACCGGTTATGGCCCCTTTATATATCGCTTTGGCATTAATTATTGCCAGGTTTGTAGACATGGTCGCCGATCCGCTGGTGGGTTATTGGTCCGATAAAACAAACTCCAAATGGGGCAGGCGCATTCCTTTTATTGCAATAGGTGCTGTGCCCCTGGCCATCACTATGGTGGCTTTTTTCTACCCTGTTAGCGCAGATAGCAATATCATTCCTTTTCTCTTTTTGGCATTAACAGGAAGCCTTTTCTTTGTTTTTTACACAGTGGTTGGCGCCCCCTATAACGCTCTTATTCCAGAAATAGCCCAAAATAATGAAGACAGATTAAATTTATCCACCTGGCAATCTGTCTTTAGGCTTCTCTACACCGCCATTGCCATGATTACTCCCGGAGTCCTGATAGTAGCTTTAGGAGGCGGAGATTCCCAACAAGGAATCAGGTATATGGTTATGCTTTTAAGCGGTCTGGCCGTCCTAGGTATGATGGTTACCGTATTTACGGTTAGAGAACGCAAGTTTTCCGGGGGCAAAAAAAGCGAAGATTCTCTAAAGAAGGCACTTAAATCAATAGGAAGTAACAAAAATTTTTGGGTTTATTTGATAGGCTTCATGTTCTTCTTTTTAGGTTTTAATATTTTAAGGGCTTCAATGAATTATTATGTGGTAGAAATTATGGGATACGGCGAGACCCATATAACTATTGCCGCCGCTTTGCTTTTTGGCAGCGCTGCAATTTTTTTCTATCCCGTAAACCGCCTGTGCAAAAAAATAGGCTACCGCATACCCATGCTTGGTTCTCTGGCTTTATTAATCCTTTTCTCTTTTATGCTATTTAATGTCGGCAAAATACTTCCGGAAGACGCAGGATTTTTGGTTTTTCTTTTAACCGGCATTCCCATATCAGGTGCGGCTTTCATCTTTCCACCAGCTATGCTCAGTGAGATCAGCGCAGTAAACAGCGCAAAAAAAGGCGAAAACATCGAAGGAATGTTATTTGGTTTGCAGGGGTTTTTCCTAAAAATGGCATTTTTATTGTCCATAGCCATTTTACCTATTGCTTTGGTCATGGGCGGAGATGTTCCCATCGTGGAAAGCATAGTGTCCAGCCCGGAAGGAGTTCAAAAATCCGGGGTATATGCCACTTCTATAGTAGCTTTAGTTTCATTTGCCATCGCTTTCATATTTTATTATTTTTACAAGGAAGAACGCATATTAACCGAGTAATATGGTTATATTAATTCCAGGCGCAAATACATTATCTATCTCAGAAGTAAACTGGCATCATAAAAACATTTTGCATAAAAAAGAGGGCAATAAAACCTAAAATACCGGCAGCAACAGGGGTCGCTACCCAGCCTATACCTATCCGGCCAAGGATCACAAAGTTTACATTATGGACACCACCTTTAACCAACCCGACACCCATAATAGCCCCCACCACCGCTTGAGACTGTGAAACCGGAACCAAGGGGAAAGCAGGTAAGCCCATGCTAATAAGAAACTCCCGTAAGCTTTCCGAAGCAAAAACGAACAACACCAACCCACTAGCCAAAACAACTATCAATGCTGTAACAGGTGATAGTTGAAATATGCGAGAACCAACTGTGCTCATCACCCGGTGAGAATAGGTTACTACACCTACTGCAATGGCAATACCTCCCACCAAAAAAAGCTGTTGAACACTGCTTAAATTTAATAATCCGGCTATTTGGATATCTTGGAAGGGAGAGGTCTCAATAAATACTCCCATAACGTTAGCAATATTATTCATCCCCAGGCTGTAAGCGCCAAAAGCCCCTACTAAAATAAGCCCTATTCGGGTATATTTATCCAGTTTTAAAAGGTGGATATATGAATTCTCAATAATTCGCTTAACAAGAAGATAGATTCCAATGGCAAAAATAGCTGCCAGTATGGGAGTGAAAATCCACGAACCGACAATTCTACTTAAAGCACCTATGTCGGTAGAATAGCCGGCATATAAATTCCAACCTACTATAGCGCCCACAATAGCCTGCGAAGTAGAAACAGGAAGTCCGGCTCTGGTCATCCACATAACCGTAAATGCTGCAGCCAAAGCTACCACAAATGCTCCAGCCATAGCATTAATATCTCCTAATTCACCATATGTATCGGCTGCTCCGGCTCCGCTTATTACAGCTCCTAAAATAATAAATATACTGCAAATTATTGCTGCCGTTCGAAATTTTATCATTTTGGTAGCCACAGCAGTCCCAAAAATATTAGCTGCATCGTTAGCTCCCAGGGACCAACCCATAAAAAGTCCACTTGTCAAAAATAATAAACTGGCTACCATTGTATATTCCTCAATTCCTGCAATAGATTTTCATTTCTTTTGTGTATTTTTGATTTAAGCAATCAAGCTAAAACTTATTCCCAATTTTCCGTTTTTACTTTTTGAGTATTTAATCATCATTTGAATTAAATATCATCCTTTAATTGGGAACAAAACAATCTTTCTAAATTTCTCTTTTGCTAGTATATACCATTAAGTTTTTTGCTATTTCTTCGGACTTATCCGATAAAAGAGCACATTTATCTACAAAATATCTCAAATGAATTTTATGGGATAGGTCCGTAACAATGCCTGAATTAAAAATTTGTCTTTTGGCCTCTGCCTCTAATTTATCAGCCTCTTTTTCATAAAAAGAGACTTTATTTACGTAGTTACCCACAAGCTTAATTTCTTTAAAATAAGCACGGGTAGCTTTTATTAACTCATCTACTGCTTTAAGAGAAGTTTTTGTCATTATTTTGAAATCATCTACTATTTCTGTGGGTATTTGGGGTTTTTCAATAGACATCTGCAATAATACCTGTTTGGTGGTATCTACAATATCATCCAGATCATTTAAAAGCTCTAAAACATCACTCCTGGAATCAGGAATGAGCATATAAACATAAAGATTATACTTAATCGCTTCTAATTTTAGATCCGCTTCTTTTTCCTCATTAGAAATTTCCTGACAACGCTCCTCAAGACTATCCAGTTTATTAAATAAATAATCTTTAACACCTTCATAAAAAATCATAGTAGCTTTAGAAACGATATCCAAATAAACCTCTATTTCTTCCTCTGTCTTGGAAGTCTTGCTTTGAAATAAATTTTTGACCAAACTAAACACCCCCCTATCTTATATGCTGAATTAAATAATATATTATTATACTTAACCCCGGCTTCAAGATTGAGCTTTTGAGATAATAATGCAATGAATAATATATATTAGCTCCTGGTAAGCTCGAAAAAGTTTAATAGTAAGTATAACGCAGTAATTAATTAGTGTCAAATGCCCGATATCTTGACATGCCGGAAAAAAACTTTTATTATTGCCCGATTGCCGGTAAAGTGCGATAAATATAGACCGGAGTATTAATAAATGATATATTATAGACATAAGTGTTATAGTCAATTGGTAAAGGAGTTAGCCCGTGAAAACACCCAATAAAAGCTCATTTTTAAAATACTTCAAGCCCACCAAAAACCAAAATATTTTGTCCGAAGAAACCTTTGAAGTTGACCTGGAAGAAGATTTGGGACATTTGGCGTTTCAAAAAAAAAGCAACGCTTTGTTCTTAAGCAGATTCAATGAAAATAATATTTTGGAGCTAATGAATAAAGTGGGCTTAACCAAGCACCTCAATTCTTTGGGACTTGACAATTTTCAAGTAGACATTGAAAAAGACGAAAGCCAGATCAATTACCTCAAAGTTTATTATCAAGAAAAAGAACCACAAAACCTACTTATTGACCTCCGAGTTTCCGAAACCAGGTTTATACCTGATAAGGACTTTTTTGAAAATGACAATGACGTTGAAGTTCTAGACATGGTTGTAATTGAGTGGCTTTCTGCTCAACATCCCTACAAATCTTTCGATCATGACAGACCTCAATTACCGGGACAAAAAAACCCCGGCCTGGGAAGCTTAAACTACTTGATGGAACTAATGTATCTTGCAGGCAAAAAAATCTATAAGGATGGATTTATGGATATTCCAGAGCATTTTCATGGGGCAACAATGTACTCCAAAAAATTTAAGTTTTTCAACCCTGTCAGTGAAGCCATATTAAGGGCTGTTTTACGTGATCTACAAGAATACTCCCTTGCTGAATTGGCATGGGGTGTGATTACGGAAACTATAATCGATAGTACAACTAATAAGCCCTTTATATACGAATCCTCTGAGCAAATATTTCCGTTATCAAAATTCATGAAAGACTACTTTAATTCTAAAAAATACCAGGAAACCTTTAATCAAGTATACAAAAGCCAAAAGTTCGATTTCAATTACGACAAAATGCTTGAGCTAAGGCAAGAGTTGTTACAGGAAAACAACCCGGAGGATTTATAACTAATCATTTTTCTAACCTTGATAAACGCTTGATAAACCACTAAGTTCTTGCTCGTGCCGTACGCGTGCAAGTACGATTTACAGTATATATAACTATCACCATTTGACGGGCTTCCCATTAAATGTATAAGTTACAGCAGTTTTATAAGCCATCAGTCAGAGCGTTAAAATTTATTTAAATGATATATCTCACTTACTCTTTAATAGGCATTATCTTCTATAAGCTTTTTCCACTATTCTTAAAATGTCATCGGAATTAGCGTCCTTAGGATTAAAATTAATAGCTCCATCATCTATAGCCGCCTCAGAAATTGATTTAAGCTGGCCTTTAGAAACACCGGCTTCTTCCAAGGAAATGGGCATCCCGCTTAATTTATTAAGTTTTTTGTTTAATTGATTTACAGTATCTACTGCTTTGGCAGCCCTCTTATTAGCAGGGGTAGAAGCATAGACTTCAGGACCTGCTAAAGGCAAAAGCAGTTCGGCATAATAATCCTTACAAACATCCATGTTATATTCCATCCCTAAAGGTAAGAAAATAGCCATGGCTTCTCCATGAGGTACATGGCCGATAGCCCCGGTGGCATGGCCCATAGCATGAACAATGCCACACATAGAATTTGAAAATGCGCAACCTGCCAGTAAAGAAGCATTTGCCATAGCCAGACGTGCATCTTTGTCCTTAGGTTTCTCCAGGGTCTTTACCAAATAATCACGAATCAAGCTAATAGCAGACATGGCATAAGCATCACTAACTGGATTTTTTTGAATACATGAATAGGCCTCCACTGCATGAGTTAGGGCATCCATACCACTAGCGGCGGTNAGTCGGGGCGGCACAGACAAAGTAATACGGCTATCCAAAATGGCTACATCGGGAATAAGTCTATAAGAAGTNAAAGCCATCTTACACCCCTTTTCTACGTTCTTGATTACTGCAGCCAGCGTTACTTCCGACCCGGTGCCTGAAGTTGCAGGAATAGCAATAAGAGGTTTCATCCTTTTAGTCAAATATTCAGCCCCCACATAATCCATCAAATCTTCGGCCCCTTCGGTAACAACAATATTAACCCCTTTGGCAGTATCCAGCACCGAGCCACCACCCAGGGCAATTATAGAATCACAATTATTTTCTTTGTACATTCTGGCTATTTCATTTACCACTAAATTCGAAGAATCAGGAGGGGGTTCCTCGTAAATTGCTCCTACAGAAACGTCATAACCACTTAAGGAATCAATTAATTTTTTAACCAAACCTAATTTGGCGGCAATTTCGAAAGTAATCAATATGGGTCTTTTGGCTCCTAATAGTTTAAGCTCATGGCCTACACTTTCCAAAGCATCATGGCCGGAAATAATCTTTACCGGGTTATAATACTCATAATAAGAAGGTATCATTTTAAAACTCCTTTCCTCTGAATTAATTTTCTAGTGGTTAGTTTAATGCTTACGACCGCCCTAACGGTACAGCAACCAAATAAGCATACAAACGAGTTAGCCACCTTTGCATTGACATTTCCGGTTGGCGTTTTAAAATTCTCTTGGAAAGAAAACCGGGGAACAATAGAAATTGCACTATATTTAGGCAGCGAATTAATTGCATAGCTTTATCATTTTCCCCTTGAATACTCATACGATGCTGAGCATAAGCATTATGACTGCTGATTTGGGTAGTAAACATTTTAAATGCCGAATCTATATTTTTGACGGAAATAATTAAATCAGCATTTATTCTCTCCATGCCTACAAATTGTAGCATACCGTCTTTCTTTTCCATGGCCAGGTAAGGTCCATCAGGTAATATTTCAAACAAAAATGAAAAACCTTCTTCCCATTGATCAATTTCTTTTTTTACCTCTTCATCTTTCTGAGCAATTGCCGGCATAGCCCTTCCCATCAAAAATAACAATGCCGTCACAATAGCTTTTTGGGCCGTTTTATCACCGGGCTCAACATCTTTATAACTTATATTATCCATATTTTCACCTCCTTAGTTTATTCAATAAATAGTTTATATATAATTGCTATATTTAAATATTTGCCTTGAATACTAATTCCCAAAAAAATCCACAATAATTATTTAAAGTTACCAGACATATAAGTATATTCTACTAAACTCTTTTTAAACCTCTCAATTTTTCCTATCTATTAATAATGATTTTAAAAAATTTCCTCCTATTAAAAAGGAGTTTAATATGCAATTGCTCCCTTGTTTCATTAAAATCTTCATTCTATTCTTCAATTAATGCGGGAATTAGTACCTCTTAGATAAATTATATTATATTCTTTAAACTATGAATATAACCAACATTTATTCTCTCTATATTCTGGAAAAAAGGCAAGGGGACGGTTCTGTTGCCTCAAAAAGGCAAGGGGACGGTTCTGTTGCCTCAGGGACGGTTGCCTTTCCTTCGGCCTTAGCTTCGCTATGGGATGCTCGAACCGTTCACGTGCCTTGAGGCAAAGGAACCGTCCCCTTGCCTTGCGTCCCCTTGCCTTGTCCCCGTGCCTGCTTGCCTATATTTATCCAAATTCCTAAGAAGGAAAAGAAGTTTTATATATAAAATAGATTCTAAATTTGATAATATAGATAAAAGAAAGCTGGAAAATTAAACGTTAAATATAATACTAAAATAAAAGCTACTTAACAAGTTTTGTAATAGTTCCAGCTTTTGGGAACAAATTAATGGGAGGGTTAAAAAATGATAATTGATACCCATGCACAATTGTTTACCCCTGATTTTGTTGAAATGGTCCAAAAAGGAGAACTTGAAGGATTGGACATGATGGGGTACGCCTCATTTTTTAAAGGGAATGTAGAAGATACCCTGGCAGACATGGATAATGCGGGAGTTGACAAATCAGTAGTAGTGGCTATTGATGCCGAAACTAAAAAAGGTTATAAAATATCTAATGAATTGGTAGCAGAATCAGTTCAGGAGCATCCGGAAAGGTTAATCGGTTTTGCCTCCGTGGACCCCCACAAGGGGAAAATTGCCCTCCGAGATTTGGAATATGCGGTTAATGAATTGGGCCTTAAAGGGTTAAAATTCATCCCGCACCTTATTGAGATTTGTCCCAACGATAAACTAATGTATCCCATATATGAAAAAGCAAGGGACTTAAGAATACCGGTTTTACTACATACAGGAACTCATTTTCATTTAGGCTGCAAGATAAAATACAACAAACCTGAATTTATAGATGAAATAGCAATCGATTTTCCCGAAGTTAACTTTATTATGGCTCACTTCGGGTACCCCTGGTTCTACGAAGCTTTAGCCGTAGCGCAAAAAAACTTCAACGTCTATTTTAATATCGCGGGGTGGGCGCCTCAATATATTCCCGCACCGGTAATAAGCTTAATGGATTCCCTTTTGGCTAATAAAGCTTTATTTGGCTCAGACCATCCCCTCCTACCCAGAAAAAGAGTATTGGATGAACTGAATAAGCTCAACTTAAAGGAAAGCACCAGAGAAAAGTTGCTTTTCACAAATGCGCAAAGAATTTTAGAGGTATAAATTGTATAGAGGTATTACCATAAATTTTTTGAGATCGTTATTTCCATAATTCATAAACAAGAAAATAAATACTACTACAGCGAAAGATTATAGAATGAGCGGTGCCATGGGGAGGGTTCGAGCGTCCCGTAGCAAAGCGAAGGCCGAAGGGAAGACGATGGAACCGTCCTCGCGGCTTACATGGCTTAGCAGAGCCTTTTTACCATAAAATTTTTCGCTGTAGTGCCACTCAGAGCAAGATAAAACCTAGCTAAGGCAGGGGCCGTGCCAAGGGGGACGGTTATAGCACCGCCAAAGAGCGACGAAAGACCTAAGATACTTATTTCAGGCCCGAAGGGAAACGATAAAACCGCTCCCCTGCGACACAAAAGCTATAATAAAAATTATAGAACAATCCCCCTTGGCACAGCAGTATATGCCTGAGTAGTTACACACAAAATGAAGTAAGTCGCCTCCATGATTTCCAGTATATGGATTTTGTGTCAATGTCAAGGCCTGACACCTTTCCGTTAATCTATCGGCTTGAAATATTTAATATCGTAAATATCACCCTCTAGTTCCTCTCTCCAAACAGCCTTTACTCTCATGCCCACTCTCAGATCATCATAATCCACTTCCTCAATAATATGCGGCATGATGCTGGAAGTACCATCCAACCTGATGTAACCATAGGCATAAGGGGGTGCGGCCGGCTGAGTGGGAAAAGGAAGATATACTACAGTAAAACATTCCAACACACCTTCATCTTTTACAGGCACTAACTCGTCTTCCAATGGGGCAAAACATTTTCCGCAGATAGCTGTAGGAATCATAACCTTTTTGCAACTGGTGCAACGGCCAAAAAAGATTTTTTGTTCTTTTTTCATCAACTCTAAAAATTCTGTAGCCCGCTGGCCAAAGGACCACTTGTAAGGAACATACCAGGTATGCATAACCCTGCTTGCCGGTTCGAACATTTTTCCCCCTCCTTTCATTCAGTTATCTTAAAAGAATCAATGTCCATTATATGACCAATGGTTTCTTCTTTCCAAGCTGCCCGGACCCGAGAGCCCATTTTCAGGTTATCCATGTCTGCTCCCTTCACCAGGTGCAGCATGCAGGTATCCGCTTCGTCCAGTTTAATCATGGCCACCACATAAGGAACCTCCGGAAACCACAACAGGGGATGCTGATCAATATCGGCAGGGCTAATCCTTTCACTCAGATATTCTTTCGAAGGCCTTTCCCCGAAAAAGTTTTGCCTTATTTTGACAAACCCTTCCACTGTGCCTTCCGGCTTAACTTCTACAAAATTTTCTACCTGCATGTCTTCCAGGCAGTCCCGGCACAAATCCTGGGGAGGAACATATACTTTGCCGCAGGAATTACATTTAACACCGGTAATAGTTTTCTCCCGCAGGCCTCCTAAAAAAGTTCCTAAAACCGGCCCGGGTGTCCACTGGTAAGGCACGGTTATATCCCAATTTGATATTTTTGTCATAGTTTTTCACCTCCTCACGGCATATTACTGGAAAAGATCATCACGGTATGGAACTGAATCCCCCCGCCCCATCCGTGACCAAGAGATATTTGCGCCCCGGGAACCTGCCTGTCACCGGCTCTGCCCATAACCTGAAGGGCTGCTTCCGCCTTGCGAAACATAGCGGCCGCCCCAATGGAATTGGCACACAAAACTCCGCCGGATGGATTTACCGGTAAATCTCCATCCATATAGGTTGCTCCACTTTCCAGGAGATTACCGCCCTCTCCCCATTCACAGAAGTTTAATCCCTCGTACCAGATCATCTCCTGCACGGAAAAAGCGTCATAAACTTCCGCCACATCTATTTCCTCCCGGGGATTGCTTATACCGGCCCTTTCGTAGGCTATATCCGCAGCAAGCCTCAGCCCGATAGGCTTGGCCCAATCCCTATCCGGATAGGTAACTCCTTCATTCGTGGATACCGCCGCAAGTACCCAGGCCGGTTTGTCGGTGATTTCTTTAACCTTATCTTCCCGGGCAAAAATCATGGCGCACACCGCATCGGAAGTAGGGCACATATCCGCCATCCTTAAGGGATAGCTCAACACGGGAGTTTCTCTTGCTCCCTCCAAAGTATAGTCCGGTATCCTTAGCTGGGCATAGGGGTTGTTCATAGCATTATTCCGATTTTTTACGGCAACTTTTAAACTATATTCTCCGTCATATCCATACTTGGCATAATAGGCGGAAGCCTGCAGCGCCACCGCTGAAGGAGCTCCCGCACCCATTCTCCTCGCGATGAGGGGTTCATAAACTGTGGAAAGGCCAATTTGAGCGGAAGATGTTTCGTTGAGCTTGTTTCCGGATATGGCCATAACCACGTCAAATTCACCGCTTGCCACCAGGTAGTAAGCTCCAATAGCGGCGGATCCTCCCACAGTGCCGCCCGTATGAATACGGAACAGGGGTTTGTTAACTACTCCCACAGCTTCGCTACACCACTTTTCGGGGTGATTTACTCCTTCAAAATATTCCGGGGAATGACCAAAAACCACTGCATCTATTTGTGCAGGCCCCAACCCGGAATCTTCATAAGCCGACAGGGCCCCTTTTCGATAAAGAGCGGGAATACTAAGGTTCCAATACGACTTGTTTTCCGTCATGCCAATACCTACCACACCTACTTTATTAGCCATTTTTCCACCTCCTTTTCTGTGCATGGTTAAATTGACAATACCGTAACCAGATTAGATTGCAAAAACATCCCGCTGGATGCATGCACAACAGCTGCTCCATTGTTCCGCTGCACCTGGTTGTCCCCGGCCTGACCGGTTAGCTGTAAGTAGCTTTCTATTATCCTTACCAGACCTGAAACCATAATCGGGTTGGCACAGAGAGCTCCCCCCGAAGGGTTTATAGGAAAACTGCCATCTATCTTGCTGTTACCTTCTTCTATCATGTTTTTCCCTTTGCCTTCCGGGCAAAAACCCAGGCTTTCACTTAACATTAATTCGTAAAAAGCACACGCTTCATGCAATTCCGCAAAGTCTGCTTCCCGAATAGGATCCTTGAGCCCGGCCTTCTTATAAGCCATCTGGGCTGCGGCATAACATGAATCCGAAAAAGCCAGGTTTCTGTGCCCGGGATAGTAGCTGTCCTGGGCAAAACCTATCCCCTTTATCCACACCGGCTCATTATTTACATCACGGGCGAAATCTTCTCTTGCCAGAATAATGGCGGCAGCCCCGTCAGTTGTCGGGGGAATTTCCAGTTTTTTGAGGGGATCCACCACATAAGAAGAATTCATCACATCCTGGGGGCTCACTTTTTCACGAAGCATGGTCCGCGGGTTTTTGCTTCCCGCTTCCCGGTTTTTGGAAGCCACCATGGCGGTATCTTCTTCCCTGACACCATATTTCCGGTAATAGGCCTGGGCTTGCAGTGCCGCCGCAGAAGTTGTTTCCAGTCCCAAAGGCCTTAGGTAAAGGGGGTCAAAGCTCATATTGGCATAAAAAGCCGGCCCCACACCTGAATTTTTCCCATGTGCCACTACCATACAGTTATTCCATTGCCCCGTTAACAAGCGGTAGTAAGCATACATCATGGCATAGGCCCCGTCTTCTTCTACCTTGGACTCTTCTTTCATAAAAGCTCCGTAGTTCTCTGCAGAAAAAGCGTTGGAAATTGACACCCCGTCTATGGTGTCACAGGAAGCAGAAATAACCTGGTCGATATCTTTAATATCCAGACCCGCATTTTTCAGGACCCCCTCAGTTACCTCAAAAACAATCTGGCCGGTGGCAACATCTTCCATGTCCGGCTGAAACTCACTGAGACTGCAACCAATAATTCCAATTTTACTCATTCTTATCACCTCCTGTGATCGTCAAATATACGAAGTAGTTAATGGATTCATATTAAGAGAAACTTTTCACCTCCCCACTCCCGGTGATGATAATTATAAATTAAAGAGACCGGGATATTATCTCCAACATAACCTCATCCGTCCCGCCGCCTATGCGAGCCAGGCGACTGTCCCGCCAGGCCCTTTGAATAGGGTACTCCATCATGTAACCGTAACCGCCGTGAAACTGCAGGGCTTCATCGGCAACTTTGAAAGAAACCCGGGAGGCATATAGTTTGGCCATAGATATTTCCTTGGCGGGAAATTCACCCATGTTGATCTTGGAAGCCACATAGTATGATAACTGCCTGGCGGCTTCGATTTCGGTGGCCAGTTCCGCCAGGCGATGACGAATGGCCTGGAATTTGAATATGGGCCTTCCAAATTGCTTTCTCTCCTTCACATACAGGAGGGTGGCATCCAATGTCCGCTGGGCGCCGGCCACCGATGAAATAGCTCCGAAAAGCCTTTCCGGTTGAAGTTCCCACATGATATTATAAAAACCCTGGCCAACCTCTCCCAGTCGATTGGCATCAGGCACTACACAATCCTGGAAAGCTAGCTCCGCTGTATCAGAGCTGCGCATACCCACTTTATCCAGTTTGCGGGATACGGAGAATCCCGGATCATCGGTTTCCAGCACAAACAAAGTGACTCCTTGAGGCCCTTCGGAACCGGGTTCCCGGGCCACTATAATGGCATAATCAGCCCGGTTCCCGTTGGTTATAAATATCTTTTGCCCGTTAATGATCCAGTTATCCCCGTCTTTCTGAGCGGTGGTCCGAATGGAGGCGACATCAGAGCCCGCATCGGGCTCGGTTATGCCCAAGCAACCAATTTTTTCCCCCGCCAGGGTGGGGGCCAAAAAACGTTTTTTAATGTCTTCAGAACCCACCTTGTTTAAAAGAGGACTGACCATATCGGTAACCACACCTACCGCCATGACTAGTCCTCCGGAATTACTGCGCATCATTTCCTCCGCCAGTATAATTCCCGAAACATAATCGCCTCCCTGGCCGCCATATTCTTCGGGCATATGAAGCCCCAAAAAACCCAGTTCTCCCATACGCTGGAAAACAGAGGAAGGAAATTCTTCATTTTCCTCCCACTCTTCGGCATACGGCGCCAGTTCTTTTTCCACAAACTCGCGAATAGATTTTCTAATAGCTTTATGCTCTTCGTTAAAAATGGGATGATCTTCCATGTTTCTACCTCCTTTGTATTTGCCGGAAAAATAATTTCCCGGGATTTTTCCGGGCTATCAGCGACTGTAAAGGTTAAAAATCTCCCGGGCTTCTTTCGGAGTTGCCACTTCACGCCCGCATAGTTCGGTTACCTTAACAGCCCATTCTACCTGTTCATAATTACCTTTAGCCAGTTCCCGGTTATACATACGGGTGTTATCTTCTAAGCCTACGCGTATATGCCCGCCATAAATTGCAGCCGAATAAGCCCCAGCTATTTGGTTAGGTCCTACACCACAAACAGACCAGGAAGATCCTTCCGGCAATGCTTCATACATGCGGGCAAAATTACCGGGAGAAAAAGGCACTCCTCCCGCCACTCCAAAGACAAATTGAAAGTGCAAGGGATCATCCAAAATATTTTGTTTATTGGCCAACATGACATTATAGAGGCCGCTCATATCATAAACCTCTAATTCCGGTTTTACTTTGTATTCCCGCATCGTTGATGCAAAATCAAACAACATTTGAAAAGTGTTTTCAAAAATAAATTCAAGCTTGATCTCACCTGTAGCATGATCCGCCAGGGCAAAGTTCATAGAATTGGTGTTTAGAGAAGCCATATCCGGTTGCATTTCTTTGATGGGAAAAATGCGTTCTTCAGCCGATATGAAGGGGCGAATAGCCGAACTCATATTAATGATCAATTCCGGACACCTTTCCCTAATGCCTTCTATAGTGGGCCTGATTAAATCAATGTCTTCTGTAGCCATGCCGGTGTCCGGATCTCTAACATGGATATGCACCACAGAAGCACCCGACTGCCAACACTTGTAGCTTTCCTCTGCAAACTCTTCCGGAGTATAAGGCACCGATTCATTTTGATATTTCATGGTAGCTCCTCCGGTTAAAGCACAGCTAATAACTACCTTCTCTCTCAAAAGTTCACTTACATGCTTTTCTCTCATAATGAACCAATTAACTCCTTTCCAAAAATACATATTATGGACCGTAAAAAATAATAATGTGAGTTCCAACATTCTTTAAAGAAAAGGCAAAACAGCATCTTTAATAAGGGGATATAAATAATACGGAGATATAAAAATCATACCACCCCCTGTTTATTTATTGCCAACTGATAACTAACATCGCTATAAGTATTTAATTGTAAGGAAAAATATGAGAATTAAGCTGCAAATATTAAAGATAATTTTGCTTTGATAAAAATTATTAAGAACAACAATTGAGCAGATAAATTAGGAGCTGAAAATATTACTAAAAAAATTGAGAAAATAAATGTGTTCGTTAATTTCAAAATTACAATTATTTTAAAAAATTATGCAATTTATAAATATTTTATCTCTTTAAGTATTTTTTAGCAATACATTTTTATATTTTTTTTAAATTTTTGGTTATAAAAATACCAGGGATGCTTTATACTTATTTACCTTAATTGGCGCTTATATCTGCGGATCATATAATAAACAAAAATCATCCCTACAAAAAATTTTAAGAAATAAAACCTCATGAGTTAAGAATTATGAACAAATTATGGAAAGATGCCTTTACTCGTATAATGTGTCAATTAACTCCCCATAATTAGATGCCATAATGTTCCTCTTAATCTTTAAAGTAGGGGTTAATTCTCCTCTTTCCTGAGAAATTGCATTATCCAGGAGCTGAAATTTTTTAACCTTTTCAAAATCATTGAAAAAGCGGTTGGCTTCATCAACCGCCTGTCGGAATATCTCTTGCACTTTTTCATGAGCAAGCAAAGCCGGATCGACCTTTACAGGAACTTCTTCTCCAGCCTGATCCGGGGCATATTCGGTAAGGTTTTCATCAAAATTAATAGCGTTTGTCCGGGCGAAATCAAGCAACTTACTAAACTGGGGCTGAATCAACGCAGAAACATACTTCTTGTCATCGCCTATCACCACGGCCTCTTCCACCCAGGGGCTTTCTTTCAGTTTGTCCTCAATGGGAAGGGGGGCTACATTTTTGCCCGTGGATAAGACCAGAAGGTGTTTCTTCCTTTCTTTAAAATAAAGATAACCCTCTTCGTCAAATTCCCCGATGTCGCCGGTTTTCAACCATCCATCCTCAGTGAAAGATTCTTTCGTTTCTTCCGGCAATTTGTAATAACCCATCATCACGTTATGTCCCCGAATTAAAATTTCACCGTCTTCCGCAATTTTTTGCTCCACGCCCGGCAACGGTGGGCCGATGGACCCGGGCCTAAAATCATGCGAAGGATTGATATTCGCCGGGGCAGCAGTTTCGGTCAATCCATAACCCTCCAGAAGAGGGAAACCTATGCCGTTATAAAAATAAGCCAGGTCTTTGGGCAGGGCACTTCCGGCTGATACACAAGTTTTAAGGCGGTCCAGTCCTGCCATTGCTCGAAGCCTTTTGTAGACAATGCGCTCAGCCAGGCGGTGCTTTCTTTTCAACCTTGGTGGCGGCTCGATTTTTTTGCTCCGACACTGCCCCATTTCACGAGCAATACGAGCTGCCCAGTAAAAAATGAGGCGGCGGGTGATACGGGAAGATTCTACCCGCTGTATCATACGGTCATAAACTCTTTCCCACAGGCGGGGAACTGCCGTCATTACCGCCGGTCTTACCACAGGAAGATCCTCGGCCAGCCTGTCCGGTCGGCTGAAGTAACATGTTTGCCTACCCGCCAAGGCGGCAAAATAGACCACACGCATGTATACATGCGCAAACGGCAAAAATACCAGCATATCATCACCTGAGGAATATTGCACTACTTCTCTCATCGCAAAAAGGTTAGAGACGAAGTTCCAATGAGATAACATAACACCCTTAGGCTGACCTGTTGTCCCGCTGGAATAAACAATGCTGCATAAATCATCCGGGTGAATGCTCTGCTGAACTTCATCGTACTTAATGGGATCATAATTATTATTTCTACCCATTTCCTGGATTTCTTGCACAGTGTAAATATTACTCCACGGCTTATCTGTCTTTTCCATGGTAATTATATATTTTAAATGGGATATTTTGTCTGAAACTTCCATTACTTTGTCCAGCTGTTCCTGGTCTTCCACAAAAAGCATCTGCGAATCCGAGTCATTAATAATATATTCCACCGAGGAAGGGGATAAAGTAGGATAAATGGTGACGGTAACTCCACCGGTGGTAAGAATCGCAAAATCTGCCAGGGGCCATTCGTACCTTGTTTCGGCCAAAATACTGATTTTGTCACCCTTTTGGATTCCCAGGTGCAGCAGTCCCATTGCCAGAGCCTTTACCTCTCTTCCAAAATCAAGGTAAGTAAGGCTTACAAAATTTTCTGTTCCCGGCTCACGGTAAGAAATAGCTACCACTTCAGGTTCCACTCTTACAGCCGTATAAAGAACATCCCCCAGGGTAGACCTTTTAAATATTTCCAACTCCTGGCTTTTAACAATTTTTTCTTCACCCATAAGAAAACACTCCCTTCGGATAAAATTTGGGCGCTTCCCAAAAATCGCACCCTTTCTATTTTTTAAGTAGAAAAATAATTCAAGTTTTACCTCCCCCTCTCGCTATCACTATTATCCGGTGGTCTTATCTTTTGCCCGATTTTGCCCGGGATTAACCATCTAAACACTTCCAATTCCATTCCTTTAACTATTGCTTCCCTGGCCATATTAGAGGTAACCTTCATTAATATTTATATATTATCCATTTGCCCAATAAACACACCTCTCCGTCTACTCAGTTAGGATGGCGAAACCAAAACATCACCTCCATGCTCCAATTAAAAATTATGTAGCAATGTTACAAAATAAATTAGAAGGAAGAATCTTCAAGTAAAAAAGTTTTTCTGGCAGAATTTATCCATGTTATTTAAGAGAGAAATTGTATGGAAAGATATGAGTAATAAATAAGTTGCAGCGAAAAGAGTAACTTATGTGGCATATTTTTAATTTTAATAATTTTACAATTATTTTATACTTTATTGTTTTACTTGACAATAACCAGGAAAATTTATTCTAAAAAATCTAAAATGGAAATTTAAGTGGCATTAGCCATATTGAACAGGAGTCTCCAGCTTCTAAGCGAAGCGAAAGCGGAAGTGGTTCACTGCAGATGTGATTAATAATTAATTTACGCAGACATAAATGAAAATACTATAAAGGAAAAAGTTTTCCATAATATGGATTATATGTCAATGTCAAGGCCTGACACCTTTTATTATTCTAAAAAATCTAAAATGGAAATTTAAGTGGCATTAGCCATATTGAACAGGAGTCTCCAGCTTCTTAGCGAAGCGAAAGCGGAAGTGGTTCACTGCAGATGTGATTAATAATTAATTTACGCAGACATAAATGAAAATACTCTGAAGGAAAAAGTTTTCCATAATATGGATTATATGTCAATGTCAAGGCCTGACACCTTTTATTTGTTGTGGCCGTGGCCGTGTCTATGCCTACCTGCATCGTTTATATAAGAATATATTCCTCCCTCAACTCTGATGGCTTTGCCGTAAACCAATGCTTCGGCAATTTTGGCACGGGCGGAAACTAGTACTTGCTGAAAAGTTGCTCTGGAAACATTCATTCTGTCAGCTCCACCCTGTTGATCAAGCCCTTCAACATCTTTTAAACGTATAGCTTCTAACTCTTCGATATTAAGTATTTTTTCCTCTAACTCACGTAAGGGGACACCTGCCGGTTTAAAATAAGTAACCTCAGGCATAAATTCCACTCTGCGCCTTTTTGTGGGTCTGGGCATTTTATACCTCCTGTATTTTATAAAAAATTTTTGCTAATATATCACTTCTTTATTGTTACATTTTATAGTATATTTGACAAAATTACTATCAATATTTGAGTAATTATTGCCCTAACTACCACTTATATTTTTTACAAATATTTTATCGTTATTATTGGTATATGTCAATAAACACTGCCGCGCCTCAGAAATAAACATTTTGAAAAGCCCCACTACAAGAACAGTGGGGCTTTGAGTTTGTATAGGAATTGCCTGTAAAGCAATCTTAAAATTCCTAACAAAGTAAATTATAAAAAACTTCTCAGTTTATGGACTATGCTTTGCCCTAAAAATTATTAAAATTATTTTCTTTAACTTTTATTCCTTCGCCGTACTTCTCTTTCTTATTTTTATCAATACAAAAATAAGAATGCCAATAATAATAATGAAAGGAAGACCCCAAATAATAGCAGATACTATAGAAACAACTACCGCGGAAAAAAATTGCCACCCTTCCGATAGTGAAAATGCAAACTCTTCCCACACGTTATCAGGAGTCTGAGCAGCCGCCAAAGCTTTTTTCTCTTCCACCGTAACATCAATGTAGGAATAGTCGGTAATACTGTCAAAATAATTTAGCCTGCCCTCATAACTTTCAATTTCCAATCTTATTCTTTCTAGTTCTCCCTCTACTTCCAGCATTTCTTCAATGTTTTCCGCTTCTTCTAGCATTTCCAGGTAACGTTCTTCCTGTGCTTCGTATACTTCTAACCTACGTTGAAGATCCACATATTCCATAGTGATATCTTCGGTAGTACTTTCTATTTCTACCAAATCTTCTATTTCTCCCAGAGCTCCATAAACAGATTCAAACAGATTGCTTTCAATTTTTATTTTTAATCTGGCTTTCTCGCGATCATTTATTTTTCTGAAGAAAGATTCTTGGATATGACCTTCGTATTCTTCTACTATTTGTTCAACTTCGTCCACTTTTGCTTCCACATCGCCGGTAATATATTCCACCCATCCTTCTTTAATAATTTTTTCCTCAATACCTGCTTCGGCATCTTCGTTTTCAACAGCATTAATTTCACCGGCAAAATCGGCTACATCTTCTTCCGCCCGCATTGGTTCATGTTCCATCAATTCTACATCCGGAGCTACAGCAACGTCTTCACTAACCTCCTCCCACAAACCACAGCCGGTAAATATTATCCCACCCAGCCCCATCACCATTAGCAAAATCAGGAAAAATACTAATAAACGCTTCATGGAAAATTCCCCCTTTTAAAAAACAATTTTCATACCACATATTCCATCATTATAATTGCCAATATTATTTGATCTTTAATGCCTTAGCTAACGCGCCCCGCAGATGAAATATGAAAAATGCTTGTTTACTCTTACGACTAAAATAATATAAATAAGGTTCCTTATAAATAATATTTTTACCTGCCGGAAAATTTCATAATATGATCATCTTTGTTGTCAAGGCTGTCCGGCTCAATACTTTAACAACTTTTAATTCTATCTCAAATAATATTGATGAGAAAACCAAAATGTTGCCTAATCACTGCTCCTTGCTCCATCATTATTCTAAACTGCTTTGTATTTCTTCACTGGCTTGCATTACTTCTTGTTCGGGATAACGTAAAAAGAAAATGGCTCCGAGCAAAATTATTAAAGCTGCTGCCGGTCCGGTCAGTTGAACGCCTAAAGGCCTGCCAAAAAATTCTACCAAACCTCCGGTAACAATGGTCGATATTCCGATAGTTAATTTGAGAAAAAAACCCTGGACACCATAGTACATGGCCTCTCTTCTCTGTCCTGTAATCTTTTCTTCCATATCCGATATTGTAGCCACTATAGCATCGGGTACTATGAGAACTCCGGCAATGGAAAAACCGGCCAACCCCATAGAAAAGAACCAGAGAACAGTAGGTGGTATATTCCAAAAGGGTTCTACCATGAAGTAAAGTAAAGGCAAACTTACTACAAAAACTATCATGGCAATAAGCATAACAAATTTTAACCCCCATTTTTTAGCCAGGAGATTGATGAGGAAAAAAGCAACCACTGCTGTTCCCCAAGCAGCAAACATCACAGCCATGTCTTCTTCCGGCCTGCCAAGCAATTCGGTCACATAAAGAGGCAAATTAAGGCTAATAATATTAAACCCAAACCACAAGGCCATACTACCCACCAAATAAATCCTAAAAGGCCTGTTTTGAAAGGTAGTTTTTACCGCATCCAAAAGGCCCATGTCAGCCGGCTGGGCTTCAGCATAATCTTTTTCCTTAATTAATGCGGGGATATAAAGAAAAATTAGGGCAATTAACGCCATGATCCAAATCATGGTATGAAAGTCTGTATATCCCAACAAGATACTGGAACCCAACATCGCTACGCCTGCTCCCAACATAGTAAAAACAGCCTTGGAAGTAGATAAATCTACCCGGTCAGATTTGGTTCGGGCTAATTCAGGAAGCAAGGCCAGGTAAGGACACACATAAGCAGTAAACATGAAGTAAAAGAGCCCCAGGAAAAAAACCAGGTGAACACTGTTCCAGGCAGACTGCTCGGCCACGGGTGGATAAAATAAAGCCAAAAATGCTGCGGCATAAATTATCCCCCCCACAAGCATGAATGGCATTCTTCGCCCCAATCTGCTGCTGAAATTATCTGAAAAACGGGCCACCAGGGGATCAGCAATGGCATCAACCACTCTTCCCCCAAACATGATGAAACCAAACGCCATGGGACCCAATAAGGCCTCTACACCTTCTATGGGGCTGGTAATATAGAAATAAAAAAGCCAGGTAAGAATCACCCTTTCTAAAAGGGTCCATCCGGCTGCACCGCCGCCATAAGCAATTTTACCCCAAAAAGGCAGCGACTTTAGCAATTTTATCCTTCCCCCTTCTTAAATTCTCTTCCCCACAAAAAAATTTTTTGTTGATGAATCTTAAAAAGAAATATAATCTGTAATTTGCAAAACAAAATAAATTATATTGCAGCATTTATGTTTTGTTCATGATGGGAAGTATTTAAAAAATATACTATGGAGACTACCAACACCATCGCACCCACTGTCATTAGAATGCCTACATCAGTTGGAGTTTTTTCTATTTCGATTACTTGCTCCATAAGCACGGAAGAAGAATTAAAAGTAAAATGGGCAACAATCGGGGCCCAGATAGAGCCCGTCCACAAGTATAAAAAGCCAATAAGCAAGCCCAGAATAAAAGCATAACTCGACTGAAGGACATTAAAATGAATAAAACCAAAAAATACCGCTTGAAGGAACACCGCCGCCATTACGGGGATATCTTCAAACATCCGGTTAAAAATAATGCCCCGGAATCCTATTTCTTCTACAAAGGAAGCTATCAGTCCCAAACCAATTAGGGAAACCAAAAAATGCTGGGCAAACATGGGTTCTAGCAATTGCTGGTGTTCCGGGAAGTACCGGGGTAGCTCTGTGAAAAACATAACTCCCGCTAAAATGAAATAGAAAGATATGCCCATGAGAGCAGTCATTACCAACTGGGGGAAAGATAGTTTTTTAAATTTGCAGTATTCCAGCAAACCTTCCTTATTGATGGTTACTAACCTTCTAATGAGGAAAAGCAACCAGAAAAATAACAGGGACAAAACCCCGCTTAGAATAGCAATATAGATCATATTTTCTTCAATTAATTCCCGGTATTCCCCCATTGTCAGTTCTATGCCTTCCAAAGCATGGGTAAAATTGACATAAAAAGCAAACAATGAACCACTGATAATTTGGGCTAAAATAAACAACCCCGCTATTAAAACTATAAACCCTACCATGCGAAGATATCTTTTAATTTTTTTTCTCTCCTCTTTTAAATCTAATTCTTCAGCTTGCTATCATTATACTTGCTGTGAGTAAACTCATCAACAACACTACCCTTATAATAATAAACATGAACCACAATCTATAAGCTATGCAGAGCGACTTTTTTCCTTAAGTAGAAATATAGAGGCACCTGCCCCCATCAGGGCAACTGCGGCGGCAAGCAAAAATGCCGGTTCAAATGAACTCATGCCATCTGCAATGGCACCGCCTGCTACCGGCCCCAAAGCCTGTCCGATACCGAAAAAGAGGGTAATAAAACCGAGTGCTGCCGGGGCAAATTTCGATCCCAGCATGTCACCGCATGCAGCAGCCATGACCGCAGGTATGCTCCATGCAGAAAGCCCGAAAAGGATCGCCGAAACAGTAAAATATACCGGGGCACCGCCGGCGCCAAATAGAAAAAACGCCACCCCATGAAGAAGAAATAAAATTGTCAACGTGTTCCTGCGGCCGATAAAATCGGACATGCTTCCCCAGATAACACCGCAAAGCAAGCTAAGCCAGCCCATTATCATAAACAAATTTCCTGCTTCCGCTGCCGTATAAGCATATTCTTGAACCAGGAAATTTACAAAATAGGTCATGTAGATAACATAAGAAAAACCAAAAGCAGTGTAAACAAGCCCCAGATACCAAACCGGTGGAGAAAGGTAAACATGCTTCCATGAATATATCTTACCCGCACCATTTTTAAAAGAACGGGTCTTTTTTCCTTGCACAGATAATTTCAAGCCAATTTCAGCAGGTTCATTTCGCAGCACCAAGTATGAAGTTATAGATAGGGCCACGGTTATAAGGCCAAAAACATACCAGGATATACGCCAGGCCGGGTCGCCATATTCTGCTATGATCCAGGGTACCAGCAAACCGGTAAAAATCAGCCCCATTGATGAGCCGGCTACGGCAATACCGGCAGCCAATCCTCGCATTCTTTGAGAAAACCAGGCCGCCCATAACCCCATGATGGCTACATTAGCAGCGCCGCTTCCCAAACCGGTCATCCCTCTCCAAATTGATACAGGCACAAAACCTTCCGCCATTCCGGTAAGAAACATGCCCACTCCGGCAAAAAAAAGCCCTAAAGATGCCACCAGCCTAACTCCAAAACGTGAAGCCAGCGCGCCTCCAACAAGGGCAAAAGCCAGATATCCTCCCAAATTAAACGCCGCTAAAAGGCCGGCCTGGGTATTATCCATTTTCAACGCCGGCTGCATTTCGGGTAAAACCATAGAATAGCCATAGCGAGCCAATCCCAGCGCCCCAAAAACCACCAGTGTACCCATTACCAGGACAACCCACGAGTAATTAGTTTTCCCAAAATTGTTTTTAGGCATCAAATACCACCATGACTGATAACCACAATTATTTTTAAGACAAAAAACCGCTAATTATTTTTTCTTCAGCTTCTTCGGAAGTTAAACCTAATGCCATAAGCTTCATCAGTTGTTCCCCTGCAATTTTTCCTATTGCAGCTTCGTGAGCCAACTCAGCCTCGGCATGTTCTGCCGCAATTTCCGGAATGGAGCGAATAGACGCTTCACCCATAATTATAGAGTCACATTCTACGCGTCCTCTACCTCGTCCATAAGCAATCAGTCGCGGGCGGAATATTTGGCGTGACTTGTCTTGCGCTACTGAACGGGATACAGCACGTGCCACGCATTCATCCCCATATAATTTCACCTCTATGTCAGATTCCGCCGACTGTTCTCCATCCGTTAACATGCGTTCAAACATAACCAGCTGACCTGTGGGCTTAACCTGTGCTACCGTAGAACGCACAGTATGGTCTACCCCGCGAATCTGAACCAACTCCAACTCCACATAAGCTCCTTCCTCTACTATAATTTCAGTTTTGGGGTTTAAGATACGTTCTCCTTTGCCCTCACCTTCTCCAAAATGTTTTTCCACATAACGTAAGCGAGCACCTTTACGCACGGTGATAGTATGCAGGCCATCATGCTGAGCCGTTCCTCCCCCCGGATTATGAATGCCACAGCCTGCAACCAAAAGAATATCTGCTTCCGCTCCAATATCGATGGTATTGTACACCAGATCACTTTGGTCAGATTCGGTTAATAATACCGGAATATGAACGGTTCCTTCTTTGCCGGGTTCTACGATTACCTCTATCCCGGGTTCCCCTGTTTTGGGTTTAACCTCTATCCCAGGTAATGAGTGACGATCTATGCCCTGCCCGTCTTTTCGAATATTATAAGCCCCGGGGGGATCCCGATGAAGATCCGCTACTTCTTTTAACAAACGCTTATCGAGGGCAGTCAGCATAGATTTCCCCCTCCTTTGTACAACTATTAAAGCAAGCACAACCGCTGTAATCACGAACCTGCGGCCAAACTGATTCACTGGAACCTTTCATCTCTATATGCCCGTCTACAACCAATATAATTTCATCTACCATAGTAAGGATTTTTTCCTGGTGCGAAATGATAACCGTTATTTTATCTTCGTAGTGACTTTCTTTAACTACATTTATCAACTGAGTAAAACTCCAAAGATCAATACCTGCTTCCGGCTCGTCAAAAAGCCTTACGGTAGGATCTTGAGCTAAAAGAGTGGCTATTTCAATTCTTTTCATTTCTCCTCCTGACAAGCTACTATCCAGAGGACGCTCGAGATAATCATCAGGACAAAGCCCCATATTACGAAGGTATTTACAATCGGTAATATCGTCATCATGCATAGCTACCTCTAATAAGTCTTTCACTTTTAACCCTTTAAACCTTGCCGGTTGTTGAAAAGCATACCCTATTCCCATACGGGCTCTTTCGGTAACAGAAAGGTTGGTAATATCTTGCCCCTGGAACTCCACTTTCCCTTCCGTAGGTAAAAATATCCCCATAATTGTTTTGAGCACAGAAGACTTTCCACTACCATTAGGACCGGTAATAGCATACATCTTTCCTGCTTCCAATTGCAGGTTCACTCCTTTAAGAATATGAACTTTTTGTTCATCTTCTTCCAAGGCAAAGCCTACATTGTCCAAAGTTAACATAATATTCCCTCCTTCATTTATGTAGAAATAAAATATATTAATCCCAAACTCATTAAATCAATACATAAAGGTAATTTGGCTCCTACTGCGAAAAATGATGGCAATGAACAGTGCAAGTCAGAAATAATAGCCATTAAATACACCTGAAAGTCATTTATAAGTTAGCCGGGAGGGCATCTTCTGCCGGGAGCCTCGCAAAGCTGAAGGCTGAAGAAGATGATTAATTCCCGCAAAAATTTAAAAATCTAACCAACCATCTTCCCGATTCTTAAGCAGATATATAAAGAGAGACATAAAGACAAGAAAAACAAAAGAGAAAGGAAAATAATTTGTTACCAAAGCCATCCACCGACACAAAGAATCCTGGTTTTTCCCTAAAAAAA
>SL_8KL_010_SEDDRAFT_10000427_pt1 | contig 36531 bp, 33 predicted proteins | sample SodLakKL_010_SED_4_FD_11160 | JGI IMG/M metagenome (IMG submission 11160)
CTTTAGGCCTCAGGCGGCCTGCTTCCATGCAGGCCGACCGGCTACAACCTTTGCTTCGTCGGCCATTGCAACCGCTCTATCGCAATGTCTTCAGTCCAAAGGCGGCACGGCTGAGCAGTTACGAATTAATTTTATAAAGGAGGGCATCATCAATGGATATTTACAAAGCTTTAGAAGAACGTAGAAGTGTGAGGAAGTATACAGGAGACTCTGTGCCTGAAGACAAACTGAAACGGATTTTAGAAGCCGGCCGGCTGGCTCCTTCATGGAGCAACCAGCAGTGCTGGAAGTTCATCGTGGTAAGGGATCCTGAGCGAAAAGCAAAGCTGGCCGAAAGCATGCCGGAAAGTAACCCTGCCAGGAAATCAATCGGGCAAACTGCACCCGCGGTAATCGTCCTCTGTGCTGATCCGAAAGCCTCGGGCCACCAGGACGGCAAGGAATATTATTTACTTGACTCCGGGTTGGCCATGCAGCAATTAATGCTTGCCGCAAATGCTGAAGGCTTGGGGACCTGCTGGGTAGCCTGGTTTGATGAAGCCAAAGCCAGGGAAGCCTGCGAAGTTCCGGAAGAATACCGTGTTGTTGCCCTGACTCCGCTGGGCTACCCGGAAAAACAACCGTCTCCCCGGCCGCGCAAGGAACTCGAAGAAATCGTTTACGAAGAAACCTGGGGCAACCAAATGAAGGTTTAAATTTGCAAAACGGAGAGTTGGCGGATGGAAAAAGTGATTAGCACAAACCGAAAAGCAAGACACGATTTTCGTATCGAAGAAACTTACGAAGCGGGGATCGTTTTGACCGGTACCGAGGTAAAATCTATCCGCAATGCCAGGGTCAACCTAAAAGATAGTTATGCAAAGGTTGAAGGCGGCGAGCTTTTCTTGTATAATATGCATGTAAGCCCCTACGATCCAGGAAACAGGTACAACCATGAACCTTTAAGAACCCGTAAATTACTGATGCATAAAAGTGAAATCGGCCGTTTGGCCGGCAAGGTAAAGGAAAAAGGGTATGCCTTGATCCCCTTGAAGGTGTACTTCCGGGAAGGCCTGGTGAAAATCGAACTGGGCCTGGCCCGGGGCAAGAAGAAATACGATAAACGACGCGATATAGCCGAACGCGACCATAAGCGAGAAATCGAAAGAGAATTTAAGGAAAAGAAACTCGGTAAAATCGGTTAAAACATGGGGGCGTAAGGATTCGACGGGGGTCGTGGAGACAAGAGCTGCAAGCCCAGGACCATGACCTGGATAAAACATGGAATGGCTATAGACGCCAAACCGAACGTAGCACTCGCTGCTTAAAAAATAAGCAGCGCATCCCTCCTTTCCCTGGCCGGGGGAAAGAAAAGGGGTGTCAAAAAACCGGCCTACCGCAGTAGCGGCGGCCCCACCGCTGCTTCGGGAAACCTAACGGGGCTGGCGTCGCAGGATCCTTGTTCCGGGGAGCCCGCGGCGCGAGAACAAAACCGGGACTAAGCTTGTAGACGCTCTTGTAGCCGGACCTTCGGACGCGGGTTCGATTCCCGCCGCCTCCACCAAAATCCGTGCCAAGGGGACGGGGTTGTTGACACATTTTCCACTATGGAATGTGAAATTAATAAGGAATAATTAATTACCGTGCACGAGCCACGAGCCTATCCTGGCTCGTTTTTTGCGTAAAGTGCCAGGGGGACGGGGTTGTTGACACATTCCAGGCAGGTTTGTCAGCGGGACGGGGATATTGACAATACCCCCAGGATGGTATAACTTACCTGCTGGAGGTGTTGTCATTGCCAAGAAAAGCCCGTCAAAAAAGTGAAAGCGGAATCTACCATATCATTATGCGAGGCATAAACCGGCAGGTTATTTTTTGCGAAGATGAAGATTTTCACAAGTTACTACAAGCCCTTCAGCACTATAAAAATATATGCGGCTACCATCTTTATGCTTACTGCTTGATGAGCAACCACGTTCATCTCTTAATGAAGATTGAACACGAGTCCCTGGCCCAAATTATGCGCAGAGTCTGTGGTAAATTTGTCTACTGGTATAATAAAAAATATGACCGTTCTGGATATTTGTTTCAGGACAGGTTCAGGAGTGAGCCGGTAGAAGATGATTCGTACCTTCTAACAGTAGTTAGATACATCCACCAAAATCCCCTGAAAGCCAATCTTGTGAGGAAAATAGAAGATTATCCATGGAGCAGTTATAATGGTTATATCAGGCGGGACAGTCTAATCGATAAAGATTTTGTTTTAAACATATTTGACAATAATAGTAAAAAGGCACTGAGAGAATTTATAAAATTCAACAATCAAAGCTCAGACCAGGAATGTATCGATATAGAAGAAATCAAAAGGATTAGCGATAAAGAAGCAGTAAAAATAATTGAGCGAGTGTGCAAGGTTGACAGGGCGGATGAAATTCTTAACTTTGACAAAAAGAGCAGAACTGGTTTTCTGCGCAAGTTAAAAACGGAAGGGTTATCTGTTAGACAGCTTGAAAGATTAACCGGGATAAACAGGGGGATTATACAAAGAGCGTAAACTGATTTGTGTCAACAACCCCGTCCCCCTGGCACTTGTAATTGTATTGCTTAAAGGGGTGCTATTTGCTATAATACCCCTGCGAGGGCGTGTAGCTCAGGTGGGAGAGCGCTTGGCTCGCATTCAAGAGGTCAGGGGTTCGAGTCCCCTCACGTCCACCATGCTTAGAGGGTTTTCGGGCAACGTCTGACTGTCCGAAAACCTTTATAATAATCATGGAGCTTTGAACCTAAAGATAAACGGAGGGTATCAATTAAATGGAGAGAATTAAGCGCAAGCATCTTTTATACTATATCGTCCTACCCGTGCTGATTATCGCCCTGGCAACATTTACTTTTGCCTGTGACGAGGAAACTGGAGCCGAGGTCGATGTTCCTGAAGGAGCCATCTCTGTGCCGGATGATCATGACAGCATCCAGGAAGCAATCGACGTTGCAGATGACGGGGATACCATAGTAGTCAGCCCGGGGACCTATACCGAAAACCTCAATTTTGCAGGTAAGAACATTACTGTTATGAGCACGAACCCCGAAGATCCTGAAGTAGTGGAAGAAACGGTTATTGATGGAGGCGGGACCGACTCGGTAGTTGTTTTTGAAAATGGTGAAGGAGAAGAGGCAGAATTATCCGGGTTTACCATTACCGGTGGCAGTGGAAACAACGTTTCCCTGGAGTTTGAGATAGAAGGTGAGATCCGTGAAGAGACCTCCGATTACGGCGGCGGCATTCTGGTCATGAACGAGAGTTCCCCGACAATCGCGAACAACGTGATCATTAACAATATAGCTGAGCGTGGCGGGGGAATCATGGTGCATCAATCCGCCCCCTTTATCCGTGATAACAAGATCATTGAAAATGTTTCCGACGGCGGCGGTGGAGGCTTGTTTGTAGCGAGCGCTTCTGCCACGGTCAGGGGAAATGAAATATCGGGCAATACCGCCGGACGCAGTGGAGGAGCAGTTGCCATAAGCGGTGATGGCGAGGCAATGTCCGTTTTTGAAAATAACACGATCAACAATAACCGGGCCCAAAACGGTGCCGCTTTTTCAATTTATGAAGCTAACCCGAGCATTTTTAACAATACCGTGATCAATAACAATGCTGAAAATAACGGTGGCGGTTTTTACCTGTTAAGTTCTTCCCCGGAGATATCAGACAACGATATTTCCGACAACTATGCCACTGAAACAGGCGGTGGGATGACGATTATGGTAGAGTCCGCACCCTCGATTGAAGGAAACGTCATGATAGGCAATGAGGCTGGTGCCGGCGGGGCGATCGCGGTCAATGTCGATTCTTCCCCCTTGCTTGAAGCCAATACAATATCTGACAACCAGGCCCAAAACGGCGGCGGCCTCGTCTTTGCCCAGGGCGGCTCTGCGGAAGTGAACAACAACACGATTACCGATAACTATGTTGAGCGTAACGGTGGCGGGATCTTTGTACAGCAATCCAACCCTGTTTTTACCGGCAACACGATCGGTAGCAATGAAGCCAGACGTGATGGCGGCGGCTTGTTTGCAGTGCATGAAGCAACCGTCGGTGTTTATGAAAATATTTTTGAAAACAATCGTTCCAGGGAAGGCGGAGCAATGCATTTTTCCGAAGGAGCCGTTCTGGAATTAAACGATCCCGATGACAACACCTATGAAGATAATGCCCCCGATGACATTTACGAAGAATAACTCTTAAAAGAAGCCTGCATGCAAAATAGCCCCGGCCGTGATCATTATTACTCGCGGCCGGGGTAATCAGCGCCTTTGGGAGGGCAGGCATGGCAAAAAAAGCAAGCGCTAAAGGGAAAAAGAAAAAACAAATTAAAGATAGCACTGGCAATCTGCCCAAAGGATTTAGCAACCTGGCCGAAAAATGGCTTCCCCTGGTAATGTTCATTGCAGTGGCGTTGCTTTTGCTGATCGGTCCTTTTCAGCGCGGCTTGTTTTTCCCCAGCGAACTTTTAATTGCAAAAGCTTGCGTCTTTGCCCTGTTAATGCTCTGGGGCTACTTCAGGCTGCTTAAAAAAGACAGCCGCCTTTTTTTTGGCACACCCCTTGACCTATGCCTGGGGATTTTGCTCCTGGCTTACCTGCTTTCCCTCTTCTTTGCTGTTCACCAGCGTGAAGCCCTCGAAGAAGTTTTAAAAGTTACCTCCTACCTGGTAATTTACCTGGTTGTGTTTGATTTATGCCGGTACATGGTTTTACCCGGTTTTTTAAAACCCGGCTCCGGCAACGGCAAGATGGGCAGCAAAAAAACTGAAAACAGTGCAGCCGGTAATTCTTCCTCCACTGCAGAGAGCGGTGGAATTAAACCCGCTTCTTCCGGTTCACCAGCCGGTGAGGATAGGATCAAAACTGTTCCGGCTGCCGGTAAAAATCCCTTAATTTCCCCTGAGGCGGATGCCCCGGGCGTAAGCCTGATCCTGCACCTTTTGCTGCTGGCAGCAGTGGTCGTGACCGTAGCCAGCCTGGGTGTTCCCGCAGGGCACTGGGACTTCCCCGGCGCTTATGCAGATGAGCGCATCGCCTCACCGATGGGTTATGCCAATACTGCTGCTGCCTACCTGATGACTGCATTTTTGCTGGCCCTGGGCCTGGCCCCCCTGGCTGCCAAATGGTGGCAGCGCACCCTTTACCTGGCCCCGGCAGCAATCATGCTTTTTACGGTGGTCCTCACCTTTTCCCGCGGCGCCTGGGTGCTTTTGCCCCCTCTTTGCCTGCTTTTAGTCCTGCTGGCGGCGCCCGGTGAAAGGTTAAGGTCCCTGCTTTACCTGGCGGCAGCCTCTTTAGCTGCAGTGCCGGCTGCCCTGCTCGCCGACCCGGTTTATCGTTCTGATGCCCCGGCCATGGCCTGGCTTTTGGTTATCGCCGCAGCACTCGCAGCCGTGCTTTTAGGAATGGCGGTTGAACTATACTTAAACCTCGGGAGAAAAGTGCGCCTTGCTATCGGCGGGGGCACCGTCCTCGCTGCCGCAGCCGCCCTGTTTATTATTTTTATCCTGCCGGCCCTGGGGCCTGTCCACCTCGAGCGCGGCCCTGACCAGGCAGCTGAAACCAAAACAGTTGAGCAAATTATTAGTGATCCTCACCCGGAAACAGATTACCGGTTGACCCTGGAGGTTAAGGCCGAGGAAAGCCCCGCCGCTGCTAGCGAGGCAGATTATGCCTGGGGAGTAAAAGTTATAGGCGGTCTGCCCGACTATAAAGATGAAGAACTCTTTGATCACCGGGCGGACGCCACCGAAGGCTGGGAGACGAAAGAGTATTCATTTAAAACCGGGCCGGAAACCGAAAGACTGGAAGTGTTGATCTATAACCACTATCCCGGCACGTCCGTAAGCGCCCGGAATGTTACCCTCAGTGCCGCCGGTGAAGAACACAACCTGACCTTTGCCCTGCACCGGATGCTGCCGGACCGGTTCTACGACCGCATTTTTTCTGTTTCTCTGGATCGCAATGTCGATGCCAGGTTTGAGTTTATGGGCGATGCCGTGAAAGTTATCGGCGACTACCCGGTTACCGGTATCGGAGGCGGCGGCTGGAATGCCGTATACCGCGCTTACCAGGAAACCCCTTACAACACTACCGAGGTGCACAACCACTTTTTACAGGTCTGGATAGAGGCCGGGATTTTCGGCTTTCTGGCTTTCCTGGGAATCTGGGTCAGTTGCCTGGCTGCTTTTATCCGCAATTGTTTTATTGATCAAGCAACGCCCCGCAGGTGGCAGTTCTGGACGGCATCTTTTGTGCCGGTAGCTGCTCTCGGTGCGCACAGTGTAATCGACTGGAACTTTTCAATGGCTGCCGTGGGGATCTTTCTCTTTGTCCTGCTCGGGGCTAACCGCAGCCTGGACCGTATCAACTGGTTTGCCCGCCTGAAAATCAAGACTAAAGACAGCAAACAAACGAAAGGACGCGGCCTGCTGATCGGAGGCGCCGCCCTGGTACTCGGTTTGTTCCTGTTAGTCTACAGCCTCCTCTTACTTGACGGACTCCATGCTACCTGGCGCTCCCAGGAAGCGGCGCAGCGGGGCAACTTAGAAGCAGCCCAGCAAGAGGCACGCAGGGCAATCAGCCGGGACCCCTACCGTGCCGACAACTACTACAACCTGAGCCTGCTTAAAGAAGAACAGGCCCGCCAGGCAGGAGTCCAGGAAAACATGGAAAAGGTGATCGAGCTGGCCAGGCAAGCTTACGAACGCGAACCCTACAACCCCCGGTATGTTATGCATTACGGTAGCCTCCTGCTGCACAACGTAGGGGTGGAAGAAGGACTTGCTCATATCGACCGGTTGATGGAGCTGCGGCCTTTTTCAGAAAGCAGCTATATCCAGGCCGCTTCTTCACGCCTGCAGTTGGCCAGCTTTTATTTAAACGAAGGAGCTGATGCACAAGCCCGCCGCTACCTCAGAGACGTCCAGGAAATCGAAGAAAAAATGACTGAAAAACTCGGGCACAGCGAACCCCTGGCTTTTGCCATGGGCAGGACCCATGAGATGCTCGGCAACCGGGCCAGGGCAGTGGAATACTTAGAAAGTATCGAGGAAGATGAAGACATGTATGAAGAAGCGCAGGAGCTGCTCCAGGAACTGCAGGATTAATTAGATTCGGTGAAAGGTGGTCCCTAACCTTTGAAAAAAGTAAAGCCCCTTCTTTTTCGCCTGGTGCCCGTGGTGCCCGGTTTCCCCGGGTGTTGCCAGGCACAGGCGCCGGACGCTTTAAGCGGAGCAGCTACCGGCACTGCCGCCAGCTGCGGCAAGCACATGCTTTTAGCTTTAACCACCGGTTTGTTAGCCCTGGTTTTGCTGCTAAATGTAAGCGGTTGCGCAACCGGCCCACTTTCAAGCGAAGATCCCGCCGGAGCGCCGGAACAGTTGCCCGAAAACCAGGGGCCAGACAATGGAAAGGATGCTGAGAAAATGGAAGAAGAAAAAACCGGTTTGCAAAATAACCTGCCACCGTTGGACCGGGATGTGCCAGAGAACCTAAAGACGGCTACCCTGGCCATGGGCTGATTCTGGGGTCCTGATGCCCGGTTCGGGCAAATTGAGGGAATCTACAGGACCCGTGCCGGTTACGCCGGCGGGAGCACAGAAAAACCGACTTACGAAAATCTGGGCGACCATATTGAAACCTTCCAGGTGGATTACGATCCCAACCAGATCAGCTATAGTGAAATCCTGGAGATCTTCTGGAAGGAACATAACCCCACCCGGCAGGCCTGGTCGAGGCAGTATATGGCTGCCGTCTTCTACGAAAACGAAGAGCAGGAAAGAATTGCCCGGCAGAGCAAGGAAAAAGTAGCGAGGGAGCTGCAAAAAGAGATCCAAACAGAGATCATCTCCCTGGACAACTTTTATCTCGCCGAAGGCTACCACCAGAAATATTACCTCCGGAGCCAGGCAGCATTGCTTGCTGAAATTAAGGCATATTATCCCGAGGTCGAAGGTTTTACCAATTCCACGGTTGCAGCCCGGCTAAACGGCATTGTTGGCGGGCACGCAGATGCCGCCCTGGTGGAAAAAGAAATCGACAGCTACGGACTTTCTTTGGAAACCCGCGAACTCGTGGAATTTATCGTTTATTAAAAACAGTCTTGCTAAAAAGATGCAACTGTAGTTATAATGATTATAGCAAGATAAAATGGAAGTTTGTGGGGACATAGCTCAGGGGGAGAGCGCTTGATTCACATTCAAGAGGCCGCTGGTTCGAAACCAGCTGTCCCCACCACAGTATCTAAATATGGGGGTTCAGAGATTACACCCCTTTAGAGTTAAGCACCCGGAACCCCCTTTTGCAACCTATCTTTGAATACTACTTATGTTTTCCTTCTCCGTAGATTGCCTTTGCCTGTGTAGTTCATTTCTTCAACTAAATCTTTTGCTATACCTTTGTCCTACCTGTTGACCGAAAAAGCCCCATCGGTATGATATAATTACTACGGTGAATGACATTTTGATTGCTAGGGACAGGCTTTAAAAATGTGCCAAATTAAGTCGCTTAAATATGCCAGCAATAAACAGCTGAACGGGGATGGGGAGGTAAAGATTTGAACGCTCTTTTTCTAATAGTCCTGGTAATTATCCTGGTCCTTAACCTGATTTTCATTGCCTGGGCAATTATGGACATCATGCAGCGCAAGAACGTCAAGTACCTGCCAAAAGCGGGCTGGATTGCGGTAATGGCTTTCATTTTGTTTGGAGCGGTAATTTATCTTTTAGCCGGACGCGGAGAAGATAACAGGGCTGCATAAGAAACGCAGGGACGGTTCCCTGTTTCACCCACCGACGCTGAACCAGGCTGCAACCCCCGGTAATAGCAAGCTTACTTGAGGAGGGGCTTTTTTTGTCCAAGAAAATTTTGATTATCGGGGCCGGCATGGCCGGACTCTCAGCGGGAGTGCATGCTTTAAGGAACGGTTACGAGGCTGAAATCTTTGAAATGCATCATTTGCCTGGCGGCCTCTGCACGGCCTGGCAAAGAAACGGTTACACCTTTGACGGTTGTATCCACTGGCTCGTCGGCACTAAGCCGGGCAGTCAGTTTAACCGGCTCTGGCGCGAAGTAGGTGCCCTTAAAGATATCGAAGTTGTCGATCACGACATTTTCATGAGCATTGAAGCAGGCGAGGGCAAAACGCTCCACATCTACAGTGACTTAGAACGCCTCAGGGAACACCTCCTGGAGCATTCACCTGAAGATAAACCGGTGATCGATAAGATGATTAACGGTGCTAAAGCGCTTTCAGGAGTGAGTTTCCCCCTGGAGAAACCAGAGGAAATCTCGAAAATCTGGGATATGCCGGCAATGCTTGTTAAAATGTTGCCGCTGTTCGGTGTCTTCGGTAAATTTTCCCGGATTTCCATTGCCGGTTACCTCAAACAGTTAAAAAATCCCTTTCTCAAGGAAGCTTTAGCCCAGGTTATGCCCATAGGCTATTCGATGCTTTCCTTGCTAAGCACCCTTGCCTCCCAGCATGACCGTGACGCCGGTTTCCCGCAGGGCGGTTCGCTGGCCTTCGCCCGCTCAATCGAAAAGCGCTTTCTCGAGCTTGGCGGTAAAATAAACTATCGCTCCCGGGTTACGCGCATCTTAATCGAAAATAACAGGGCTACCGGGGTCCTCCTTGAAGACGGAAGCGATATAAAAGGCGACCTGGTTATTTCAGCAGCCGATCTAAGAACTACCGCTTATGAACTACTGCGCAAAAAATACCTTACCCCGAAAATAAAAAAAAGCTTTTCCCATTTTCCCGTATATTCTTCGGTGCAAATTTCCCTCGGTATCGCTGCCGACCTCTCCGGTGAAGCAGAAAAGCTGGCGGTTAAGCTAAACGACCCTCCTGATTTGGGCCTGGGCAAGCATGAATACCTCTACCTGACCAACTATTCTTTCGATCCCACCCTGGCCCCACCGGGCAAAACCATGGTTTCAGCCACCTTGCTCTCATCTTATGATTACTGGGAACCCCTGGCTGCAGATAAAGACAACTACCGGGCAGAGAAAGAAAAACTGGCTGAATTGGCCAAAAATGCAGTAGAAAAACGCTTCCCCTCCGCCGCAGGAAAAATTGAAAAAGTAGATGTAGCCACCCCGCTTACCTACCATCGCTATACGGGGGTATGGAAAGGTGCTTACATGGCCTGGATAGTGCCCCCGGACGAAGGACGCTTCAAGCTTCCCAAACAACTACCCGGCCTGGAAGGTTTCTACCAGGTAGGGCAGTGGATTGAACCTCCGGCAGGACTACCCGGGTCGATGCTCACCGGGCGCCACGTGATCCAGATTATATGCGATCGCGACAAGAAACCTTTTCGCGTCGGTGAAATGCAGGGACGGTTCCCTGTTTCATAAGCTGGCTGTTTTAAAATTGTAAGCATGAAGTGTATAAATCAATGCGGCCTCGGGAGATGGTTAAAACTTGGTTTATCCCGAGGTTACTATTTATTTTTGCAGTGAAACGCGGAACCGTCCCCTGTTTCATTTACGATCGTGACAAAAAACCTTTTCGCGTGGAAGAGTAGACTTGGGTGAAACGCGGAACCGTCCCCGCGTTTCACTTGGTTTCCGCTGTTTGCTCCCGGTGTGGGGTTTCTTCTCCACTTTCCTGGTAGCGGGAGGTAGTCGGGGCGAAATAGTTGGTGCCCCAGACCCCGGCCAGGATTGCGGTGGTGCCGACCAGGTGGTACCAGAACACGGCTTCTCCCCGGAAGATTACCCCGCCGCAGATGGCGATTACTGTCACCAGGTTGGCAAAAATAGAGCCCTGGGTGGCGGTTATTTTGCTGAGCACATAATTATACATGAAGAAAGCTCCCACTGAAGAAAAAACTCCCAGGTAGAGCACGGATGTCCAAACCTCGATCATTTGCAGCGGCTCGACGTAAGCCGCCATGCTGCCCGTTGCCAGGTGCTGCCCTAAGGCAATGATGTTAAAGACAACCGCCCCCATCACCATCATTACCCAGGTAGTCCGCAGCGGCGGATGGTTCACCGAGGCCATGCGGGAGGCGATGTTGTAGCCGGCCCCGGCCATTACTGCACCCAGTAGAAAAAGAGTTCCTACCGGATTTGCCCCGACGATGGCCTGGGCATCCATGTAGACGATAAAAATAACTCCGCAGACAGAGGCGACGATAAAGCAAAGCTGGGCCCTTGTGGGGTATTCCTTCAGGATCAGGGCTGCGAAGATGGCCACGAAAATGGGGATCACTGCAATCATCATCCCCGAATAAGAAGCAGAGGTAAGCAGGATGCCGGTTGTTTCAGTGCTAAAGTAAAGGATTGGCTGGATCAGGGCCAGCGGCAGCAAAGAAAGGTAGTCTGCCAAAGAGACCTTGATCCGGATTACCCCGAGCAGTCTCAGCAGGCCCATGGCAAAAACCGCAGCGGCAAAGCGCAGGCCGAGCAGGTGAAAAGGCGGCAGGTGGTCCAGCGCTCCCCGGGTGAAGGTAAAGGACATCCCCCAGGTCAGGGCCACCCCGAGCCCGGCCAGGTATGGTAAAAAATTAGCAGATTTAGTCAATTGCTTTATTTCTCCTTGCGACATCTCTTCTTGTCAGACTTGCCATAATGACTATCCCCTAATATACAACAAAGATCCAACCGGTGAAAGGGGCACCGGCTATTTTCCCTTAAAATTTAAAGATTCCCCTTGATTATTGCCATAAAAAAAGGATAATATAATTAAAACGGCAGTCAAGCTGCAGAAGGCTTGTTTTGCAGCAAAATTCAGCCAGCCGCCCTTGCCTGTGGTGAGCAAGCTGCCTGCTTAGAAACAGCAGCGGGCTTTAATCAATACTAGCATTATTAAGGGGGTCTTGAAGTGGTTTTAAAGAAATATTGGGCACCGGTGATTGTGCTTACAACTTTGCTCCTGTTTGCCTGTGCAGGTTGTAGCGAGACAGTGATGACAGAAGAATTTTACCAGTCTTACCGGCCCAGGCCGGATTCCGTGCTGGAAGTACACAATCCCAACGGCCCGGTTAAAGTGGAAGGTCACGATGGCGAAAATATTGAAATAAAAGCCTTAAAGGAGACCACCGCCGGCCAGGCAGCCCTGGACCGGGTGGATATCTACATTGAAATTGATGATATCCTGACCATCGAAACTGAACACCCCCCGGGGGATATGGAAGTAAATGTGGCTTACGAGATCAAGCTCCCCGCTAAGATGACACTTGGTGAGATTGAATGCTACAATGGAAGTATCCATGTAAAAGATTTAGCCGGTAACCCTGAGCTTTCCACCAGTAACGGAAACATCGAAGTTGAGAATTTAGCGGGCTCTGTATCAGCGCGCAGCAGCAACGGTGACCTTACGATCAGTAAAACCCACGGAACAGGTAACCTGCGCACATCCAACGGGGATATCGAGGCAGAAATTCCCGCTTTAGAGAATGACTTAGAGATTACTACCAGCAACGGCTCCATAAAAATTTTCTTCGACCCCGCACTAGCAGCCTCCCTGGATGCCAGGACTTCGAACGGCACAGTTTCTGCCGAAAACCTGGACTTAGAAGTAAGCGAACAAGAACAAACCGCCCTTGCGGGTGAGTTAAATGACGGCGGCTACAAGATCAATATCAGCACTTCAAACGGTTCCATCGAGCTGGACCTGCTTTAAATAAGCTTGCCCCGGCTAAACCGCCGCNGGTTGCAGGTTATCTGCGGGGACGTGTCGAAAATACCTTATAAGTAATGATGCGGTAAGTGCCTGCGAGTTATTCCTTTAAATTTACGTAAGTTTACGGGTTTAAACCGCGCAACTACGGGCTTAAACCGCACAACGGAGTTGAGAGAGCTTTGAGAACTGAACTTCTTACAAAAAAGCTTAAAACCCTCTGCCTGGTTTCACTGGCCCTCATTTGCCTGATCTTGCTGACGGGGACAGGCTGCCGGCCTGATCCCGATACGGCCGTAGACCCTGTCCCAAATAATCACGTAGATGAAGAGGAACCCGAAGAAGACGATCCTTTAATTGATGATCCTGAGCCTGAAGACCCCCTAGATGAGGACGAAGAAAAAGACCCCTTGCTGACCGACAACTACTTTTGGCCCCTGCTCAGCCACGGCCAGCTGACTCTTTCCAGCGGGGAACTCATCGATGGGCCCAGCCTCTTAGAATCCGATTCCGGCTTCGTCGCCGAATTCACCAAAGATCACGAGTACAGCGGCCGGGTATTCTGGCTAGTCGATCAGACAGATGTCTTTGCAATCGAGTGGCTCACCCTCACCTTTGATGTAGAATACTATTCCGGCAGCGATGAGGTTTTAGATCTCCAGTTCAACTTAGATCTAGATAACCTAAAACCCGATCCCGGAGACGAAGGCTTGCAGGAATTCGACGTAGACCTGGTGGAAGAAAAGGAAGGATTTAAGGTAGCCATAGATAAAGTGGTCCTGGCCAAAGAACAGGAAAGCAGGGTTACCTCCGACCCGGTTGATTACGTGGCATTAGATGTTGAAATAAATGTAGTTGATAAACCTTAAGCAAGGAGTGTTGCACAATTGAAGGCTATCGATGAAACTGCCGTTAACACGATTCGTTTCCTGGCCGTTGACGCTGTCGAAAAAGCAAAATCCGGGCATCCCGGTTTGCCCATGGGCGCCGCGGCTGCCGCTTATACCCTCTGGACAAGGTTCCTCAAGCATTGCCCCGCAGATCCGAACTGGCCCGACCGTGACCGTTTCGTTCTTTCTGCCGGGCACGGCTCGATGCTGCTTTATGCCCTGCTGCACCTCTTCGGCTACGAGCTTTCCTTAGAGGAAATTAAAAATTTCCGCCAGTGGGGCAGCCGCACCCCCGGCCACCCGGAGTTCGGGCACACCCCCGGCGTGGAAACCACCACCGGGCCGCTGGGCCAGGGCTTTGCCAATGCCGTAGGGATGGCTATCGCCGAAAAACGCCTGGCCGCGGAATTCAACCGCCCCGGTTACCCCCTGGTTGACCACTACACCTACACCCTTGCCGGAGACGGCTGCATGATGGAAGGGGTCGTTTCCGAGGCGGCCTCGCTCGCCGGCCACTACCGCCTGGGCAAACTGATCTGCCTTTACGACGACAACGAAATTACCATCGATGGCAGCACGGAAATAACTTTTACCGAAGATGTGGGCAAACGTTTTGAAGCTTACGGCTGGCAGGTCTTAGCCGTAGAAGACGGCAACCAGATCGAGCAGGTTGAAGAGGCGATCACAGAAGCGAAAAAGGACTCAACGCGCCCCACCCTGATTATGGTCCGCACCCGGATCGGCCACGGTTCCCCGGAAAAAGAAGGCACCGCCGGGGTGCACGGCGCCCCCCTGGGCGAAGAAGAGGTGGCCGCGACCAAAAAAAACCTTAGCTGGCCGCTCGAGCCCGCCTTTTACGTGCCCGGAGAAGTGTACGATCATTTTGCCGCCTGCAGGAAATCCTGCGAGGAACAAAAGCAAAAATGGGACGCGCTTTATGCAAAATACCGCGAAGAATACCCCCAGGAGGCCGCGAAATGGGACAGCTGGTTTTCCGGGCAAGTCCCCCCTGAAATCCAAAGTGACCCCCGGCTAAAGGATTTTGGCGAAGATGCCGATGCCACCCGCTCCAGTTCAGGCAAAGTAATGCAGGTTTTAACCGAATACCTGCCCAACTTATTCGGCGGCTCTGCCGACCTTGCTGCTTCCACCAAGACTACCTTGAAAGATAAAGCGGAATTCCAGCCCGGCAACCCCGCCGGTAACAATATTCACTTCGGCGTCCGCGAGCATGCCATGGGCGCTATAACTTCAGGGATCATGCTGCACGGGGGCCTGCGCCCCTATGCTTCCACTTTCCTGGTCTTTTTCGATTACATGAAACCGGCGGTCAGGCTGGCGGCAATGATGGGTCTGCCCGTGGTCTATATTTATACCCACGATAGTGTCGCCGTCGGCGAAGACGGCCCCACCCACCAGCCGGTGGAACAGCTGGCCCACCTGCGTTCCATTCCAAATATGCACGTCCTGCGCCCGGCCGACGGTAAAGAAACCGCCGCCTGCTGGTGCCATGCCCTGGAGCGCCGCTGCGGCCCCACCGCCCTGGTTTGTTCCCGCCAAAAACTGCCCCAGCTTGCAGGCACTGGGGAAGAAGCCCGCAAGGGGGGCTATGTCATCAGCGAAAGCCGGGACAAAGAGCCCGATTTAATCCTGATCGCCACTGGCTCCGAGGTGAGCCTGGCCCTTCAAGCAAAAGAAACCTTGGAAAAGAAAGGATCCAGTGTCCGGGTAGTCAGCATGGTCAGCCGGGAACTTTTCCTGGCCCAGGAAGAGGCTTACCGGGAGCAGGTCCTTCCTGCCGCGGTAACGCGCAGGCTGATCATCGAAGCCGCCCACCCCTCAGGCTGGGAAAGCTTTGCCGGGCCGGATGGAGCGGTGCTCGGCATCGAGAGTTTCGGCGCCTCTGCGCCGGGACCGGCAGTGATGGAAAAATACGGCTTCAATCTTGAAGCGGTGGTCGAAAAAGCAGAAGAGCTGCTTGCTTCAACGTAAATAAGGAAACAGGAAGCAGAGGGACGGGGGTAGTGCTTCCTTTGAATTGAAATAGACCACCTGAGCCCGGAGATAACAGATGGGAGGAACTATATATGGTCGATCAAAAAAGACCCGGCGGTGAACTGGCCAGTCGCCCGCTGCACTTTATCTGGCTCTGCGATTGTTCCGGTTCGATGGGAGTGGACGGAAAAATCCAGTCCCTGAACAATGCAATCAGGGAAGCGATCCCGGAAATGCGGGAAACAGCCTCAGAAAATCCCAATGCCCGGGTGCTGATGCGGGCGATCAAGTTTTCCAGCGGAGCCCAGTGGCATATCTCCCAGCCCACCCCGGTGGAGGAATTCAAGTGGGAAGATTTAAGCGCCGGCGGGGTCACCGACATGGGCAAAGCCTTTAAGCTCCTTGCCGAGCAATTAAAAATACCGCCCATGGAAGAACGCGCCCTGCCTCCGGTGCTGGTGCTTGTCTCCGACGGCCAGCCCTCCGACGATTACGGCAGCGGCCTGCTGCGCTTGGAAGAGCTCCCCTGGGGGCAGAAAGCAGTTCGCCTGGCCATAGCGATCGGCGAGGATGCTGATCACGAGGTGCTGGAGAAGTTCATGGGCCGCTATGCCGCGGAAGTGGGCCCTCTGCAGGCAAACAACCCCGGGGAATTGAAAAACTTCGTGCGCTGGGTCTCCACTGAAGTGGTCAAGTCGGCTTCATCGCCCCCGAGTGAAGGCTTCGAAGAGGCGGGCGACAAAGTGCGCCTGACCGGCAATGTCCCGATCCCCCTGCCCCCGGGCACTGAAGAAGAGGGTCCCGGTAGCCCGGATGATGTCTGGTAGGGAGCGGCCGGATGAGAAAAGCACTGCAGCGTAACCCGGGCAAGCACAAACCGGTCTGGCGCGTCCTGGGAGAAAGCGCTCGCGGCGCCGCCCATGCCCGGTGCGGCCGGGCGAACCAGGATGCGATCAGCTGGCGTCCCCTCAAGAACGGGGCACGGTATGCAGCCCTGGCCGTAGCAGACGGTCACGGCGGCGCCCGGTACTTCCGCAGCAGGACAGGTGCGCACTTAGCCGCAGAAAATGCCGTCCGGGTATTAGAGGAATTCAGGCGGGCGCACCGCTTTACGGCCCCCCTTTCGGTGGTCAAGAACGTGGCCGAGGAAAAACTGCCCTTTTTACTGTACCGCCGGTGGCAGGAAGCGGTGGAGGAACATTTTAAAAATAATCCGCTCAGCGAAGCCGAACGCGAACAGCTGCCTGCAAACGCTTCAACGGCAAAAGCGGCGGAGGAGAGCCCGCACCTCTGCTACGGGACCACCCTGCTGGCCCTGCTTTTAACCCCGCGCTACGCCGTGGTCCTGCAGCTCGGCGACGGCGATATTCTCACCGTCTCCGAAAAAGGCGAGGTAATGCGGCCGCTTCCTGCGGACCCGGCCCTTTTTGCCGAAGAAACCAGCTCGCTCGGCATGCCGCAAGCCTGGCGGGAATTTCGCGTCTGCTTCCAGGCCTTTACCGGAAAATATCCCGCCCTGTTCATGGTTTCCACCGACGGTTATGCCAACTCATTTCAGGGCGACCGCGAGTTTTTAAAGGTAGGCCCCGATCTTTTCAATCTTCTTAATACCTGCGGTCCCGGCGAGGTCAGCGCCAACCTTTATAAATGGCTTGAAGAAGCATCCCGGCAGGGTAGCGGCGACGACGTGACCCTGGGGCTGATCTACCGGGTTACGGCAGCACAGCAAAAAAGGCTTTGGCGGAGGTTATGAAAATGGAAAATATGCCGAATGTAAAAGTAGTAATGGCCCGCTGCAGTGGTAATAATAAAAGTTTTGGCATTCGCCTGGAGGAAGTCACTGCCGGCAACTGGCTGGCCGACTGGGCTTTTGATATCAAGGATCAGCAGGCCCGCAAGGAAGGCTACCATGAAAACGTGGTCGCCGGCGAGTTCGACTTTGCCACAAACTACCCGGGCTGCCCCCACTGCGGCCGTGATTCCCTGGTGCGCTGTATTTGCGAAACCGTTTTCTGCTGGGACGGGGACCACCGCAAGGTAAAATGCCCCGCCTGCGGCAGAAAGGGCCGCATCGGCACCGCGATCAGCAGGCTTAAAACAGACATTGACCGCTAAATCTGCGGAGGTGAAGGCGTTAACCCCATGAACCAGATCCTTGAAATCGGCCAGGAGGTCATCTCCAAAAACACGGGCAAAGTGATCGCGGTAGAGCAGTTCCTGGGCGGCGGCGGCCAGGGCGAGGTTTACCGGGTCAGCCTGCAGGGCAGGCCTTTAGCCCTGAAATGGTACTTCCCGGAGGCGATCACCCCTGCTTACCGTAAAAACTTAGAACGCCTGATCGACAAAGGTCCGCCCAACCGCAACTTCCTCTGGCCGATGGAAATTGTCTTCGACGAGAATTTAAAATCCTTCGGTTACCTGATGCCGCTCCGGGACGAGCGTTACAAGGGCATCGTCGATTTAATGAAAAGGCGGATCGACCCTTCTTTCCGGGCCCTCGCCCTGGCCGGCTTCAACCTGGCCCACAGCTTCCTGCAGTTGCACTCCAAGGGGATGTGCTACAGCGACATTTCCTTCGGCAACGTTTTCATGCACCCCGAAAGCGGCGATATCTTGATCTGCGACAACGACAACTGCATTTTCGACGGGGAAAAAGCAGGCATCAAGGGCACACCGCGCTTCATGGCGCCCGAAGTGGTCTTGGGGGGCAACCCCAATACCCAGTCCGACCTTTTTTCCCTGGCCGTCCTGCTTTTTTACATGTTTTTCCTGCACCACCCCCTGGAAGGCCGCCGGGAGGCGGAAATCAAGTGCTTCGACCTGCCGGCGATGAAAAAACTCTACGGCGCAGAGCCCCTTTTTATCTTCGACCCTGCAAATGATGCCAACCGCCCCGTGCCCGGCCTGCACGACAATGCCCTGATTTACTGGCCGCTTTATCCCAACTTTTTACGCGGGCTGTTCACGCGGGCCTTTACCACCGGGATCAGCGACCCGCAAAACGGGCGCGTCCGCGAAACCGAGTGGCGCGCGGCGATGCTGCGCCTGCGCGACTGCATTATCTACTGCCCGGCCTGCGGTGCGGAGAATTTCTGCGATCCCGGGCAAGGGGGCGAAGAGGATTACGCAAGCGCAGACCCCGGCGCCCAGCCCGGCCGGGACTCAGGCGGCACAGAAGCCGGCCGCTCCCAGGCAGGAGTAAGTTGCTGGTCCTGCCGGCGGGAGGTGCCCCTGCCCCCGCGACTTAAACTACCCTCCAGGCCGGTGATGCTAAACTACGATACCAAACTTTACCCGCACCATATCGATCAAAGCGCCGGTTTTGATTTTAATCATCCCCTGGCCGAGGTTAACCGGCACCCCGAAAAGCCCCAAATCTGGGGGCTGAAAAACACCGGTTCAGAAAAATGGGTTTGCACCACCGTAGACGGTGCGGTGAAAGACGTCCCTCCCGGGAAAAGCATCACCCTGGCGGTGGGAACTAAGATTAATTTCGGCAAAAGCGAGGGGTTAATAGAAAAATAACGGAATGCCCAGGGGACGGTTCGAGCGTCCCGAAGCACAGCGAAGGCCGAAGGGAAGACGATGGAACCGTCCCCCTGGCATTACGCTACCCCCCTGACACAGGCATAGACCTACCCAAACGGAGGAACGGCAGTGAACAACCAGGTAGCGCGCGTGCTAAAAAATTTAATCGAAGAATACGGCAGTACTTTAGGCAGTGATGCTCGGCGTTGCCGGGCGCTTTTGAATGACTACTGCGGTCAATATAAACGGGAAGTTAACGCCCTGCTGCTTGCCCTCCAGCAGGGTGTGCCCGCAGCCCTGCTTGCTTCCCCGGAAACACCACCTGAGATCATCGAAAACCGCCTTACCGCTAAACTGGCTGAAGAACTGGGCTTGCGCGTAGAGATTTCCCGCTGGGCAGTGCAAACCTGGGCTTTTGCCCTGGGGATGAGGTCCGTAGAACCGGCAGGTTCGCTCCTTAAAAAAGAGAATCAAGAGCCCAAACCTAAAAAACCGGCAGGAAAAAAGCAAGGCCCTGCACCACGGCAGGGCTTAAGCGCACCCGCTAAAGAAGAGCTCCCCGGCAAGCCACCAGAAAAACTTAGCCTGCGCGGCCACCGCGAAGCGGTGCTCGCAGCGGCCTTTTCACCTGATGGCAAGCTGCTTGCGACCGGCAGCAGGGACTATACCGCTACCGTATGGGACACCGCAACGGGCGAAGAATTATTGGTCCTGCGCGGCCACAACGGTTACGTGGAAGCGGTGGCCTTTTCCCCAGACGGCAAGTTTCTTGCCACCGGCAGCGGCGATTATACCGTCCGCCTCTGGGAAGTGGCTTCCGGTGAAGAGAAAGCCACCATGCGCGGCCATAAAGCCTGGGTTTTCGCAGTGGCCTTTTTCCCGGACGGCAAGCTGCTTGCCTCGGGCAGCTGGAATAAGACGGTGCGCATCTGGGATACAACCTTTCAAAAGAAGCTGCAGATCCTGCGCGGCCACGAGGCGTGGGTGCTTTCAGTAGACGTTTCCCCCGACGGGAAACTGCTTGCCTCCGGCAGTCGTGACGGNACTGTCCGTCTCTATGAAACCCCCGGCGGCAAAAACCTGGCCGTGCTGCGCGGCCACAAAGATTGGGTTAACGCGGTCGCTTTTTCGCCCTGCGGAAAGCTCCTCGCCTCGGGCGGCAATGATCACAACATCAGGCTCTGGGATACCGCGTCAGGGGAAGAACTGGCCGTAATGCAGGGCCACAGCAAGCCCGTGCAAACAATAAGCTTTGCACCCGACGGACGCCTGCTTGCCTCGGGCAGCCGTGACGAAACCCTGCGCCTCTGGGACCCGGCTTCTGCGGGCGAACTGGCGGTTATCAGCGGGCATGAAGGCTTCGTGGGCGCGGTGGCCTTCGCCCCCGCAGGCGGTTTTCTCGCCTCAGGCGGGGCAGATGGCAAGATCCGTCTCTGGGATGCCGGAAAATGGCTTGAACGTCTGGCTGAAATTTACGAGGCCACTCCCTCCCTGCACCTCCGCCACCAGCATACCGGCCGCCGGGAAACGGCAAAAGAAGACTCTGCTTTAAACGACCAAGCAGCAGATCAGGAAACTGCCGCACCGGAAGAGCAGGCCGGAAAGAAAAAGAAACAGGAAAGCGGCGGTGAAGCAGCTCCTGCGGAAGGTAAACCGGGCAAAGAAACACTTGAAACTGTTGCTGAAGAAAACTCAAGGCCACAGGAGAAAGCTGAGGGTTCTAAAGCGCAGGAAAAGCAAAAGCAGAAAGCCCCGCCCGACGACAGACCCGCCGGCTCAACCGGTGCTGCGCAAGCGGATCAGCATACCACCCTGCCCCCATCTAAGCGCCCGGCCCCCGGGAAAACACCCTCCACCCGCTACCAGGTGCCTTACGAGCTGGCAGTGCTGCAGGGCCACAGCGGCTGGGTCTGGAGCCTCGCCTTTTCCCCGAATGGCAAGTCTCTTGCCTCGGGCAGCCGGGACAAGAGCGTGTGCCTCTGGGACCTTACCCCTGCAGACGACGCTTCGCTTTCCGGGCAGTTCTGGCCCGGCAGCTTTAACGGTAAGCGCAAAGTCCTGCGCGGCCACCGCAAGACCGTCTTTTCAGTTTCCTTTTCCCCTGACGGCAGGCTGCTTGCTTCAGGCAGCGGCGATAAGACGATCCGCCTCTGGAACACTTTCTCAGGCAAAGAGCTCGCCGTCCTAAGGGGCCATGACTATACCGCCGGTGAAGTTCTCACAGTAGCCTTTTCCCCCGGCGGCAGGCTGCTTGCCTCGGGCAGCCTCGATAAAACCGTGCGCCTCTGGAACGTGGCAGCGCTAAGAGATAAATCAATCCTACGCCGCCTGTGGCAGGTATTTTCCGGTAAAAAAGCACCTGTCCTGCGCGGCCATCGCAACCCGGTGCTCGCGGTTGCCTTTTCCCCGAGCGGCCGCCTCTTAGCTTCCGCCAGCTCTGATGAAACCGTACGCCTGTGGGATGTAGCCACCGGCGACGAGCTTGCCGTTTTTTCCGGCCATGAAGACTGGGTCAACGCCGTATCTTTTTCCCCCGACGGCAAGTCTCTTGCCTCTGCCGGCTACGATAAAACCGTGCGCCTGTGGAACCTTTCCACCCGCAAAGAGAGCCTGATCATGCGCGGCCACACCAACGTGGTCCACTCGGTTGCCTTCTCCCCCGGCGGAGACCACCTCGCCTCCGGCAGCCTGGACCGCACCGTCAGAATCTGGGACGTGGCCACCGGGGAAGAACGGGCGCTACTAAAAGGCCACCAGGACTACGTGGTCCCGGTAGCCTATTCACCGGATGGCAGGGTGCTCGCCTCGGGCAGCTATGACCGCACCGTGCGCCTCTGGCGCCTGCTCTCCTTTTAAAAGGAGCGATTGATTAACCCGCCCCCGTAAAAAATTAAGCGTAAAATGGCAGGAAAAACCTTGCCCCGCCTTGTATAATTAAGGTACGGGTATTTTTCGGGTATTTTTGTGAAAGAGGTGTGACAGAAGGGACGAGGCAAATAAGGCACATGCCAGAAGGCAGATCACAGAAGAAACATTATAGAAGGAATGGAGCAATTTAGTCACAGATTAAGTAAATTTGCTTGTAACGACCATAACGACCATAACGGTCATTAAAGCAAAGCTTGTAACCGGCCCTGTCTGCATAGGGGCAGGCCGCCGAAAGCCAGGTGGGATGGCTTGATCGTGCGTAAGCGCCAGCGATGGCAGAAAAAAAGACGACTGGCCGAATAACACAAAAAAAAGGGTTGCGAATGTCAAAAAGCGCTGGTGGTGGCCGAGGGGGAAGACGAGGATGGAACCACCCCTGCTGGTGCCCCACTGGTTTTTAATACGTAAAAGACATTCAAGGAAAGACTGCCCTGGTAAGGAGGAATAGTTTGCGCAATAAACGGAAAAAAAAGAGACTTTCCCCGCTAATTACTTTTCTGGTGCTGCTTCTTTTTGCCGGGGCGATCACCGCCTTTTATTACCCTGAGATGGCCGGGGAAGTTCGCGAATTTTTCTCTATAGATCTCGCCTCAATGCCTGCCGAACCGGAACAGGAGGCTGAAGAGGGGCCTGCGGAAAAAACAGAAGAAACAGAAGGTGCCCCTTCGGAGCAGGAACCGGTTGAAGATCCTTTTGCCGAAAAAAAAGAGGATCAGGCGGAGCCTGCGGAAGAAACAGAAGAAGAAACAGCCCCGGAGGAACCGGCAGAAGAAGAACCGGCAGCAGAAGCTCCCGCTGACCCCGGCGAGGAGAAAGAAGACTATCAGGTGATCTCAGACGGCGATTACTTGCAGGCCCTGGTGACCAAGGAAACCACCTTAAAAAGCGATTATGTGCCGGCTAATTTAAAACCGCTCCCCGATTACTTAAAAACCTCTGGCGAGATGTATTTACGGGCGGAAGCCCTGGAGCATTTAAGGAAAATGGCTGATGCGGCCGCCGAAGACGGGGTTACCTTACAGGTGGCTTCCGCCTACCGCAGCTACGATACCCAGAAATATATTTTCGAAGACTATGCCAGCAGGCACGGCGAAAAAGAAGCGAACCGTTTCAGCGCGAGGCCGGGGCAGTCAGAGCACCAGCTGGGCACCACTGTCGACTTCGGGGGGACCGCAAAAGATTTCAGCGCTGCATTTGCCGAAACTGACCAGGGCCGCTGGCTGAAAGAAAACGCCTACCGGTACGGCTTTGTGATGAGCTACCCCGAAGGCAAGGAGCACATCACCGGCTACATTTATGAGCCCTGGCATTACCGCTATATCGGGGTTGATGAAGCGATGCGCTGGAAAGAGTCCGGCCTGACTCTAAACGAGTACCTCGAGCAGCAGGCGCAGTTTTTTGAGTAAAGCCAAAAAAAACAGCAAACAGGTAAGGCGGCGGCCCTGAACCGGGTTGTCTATTTGAGTAAAGAGTCAGCGGGGTGGATTAAAAGAAGTTTAGCTGTGCCTTTGTTTTCTTGCAGCCCTGTGCTATAATTATTGAAAAAACCCGAAACAACCGGTTTTAAGCTTATAAATTTGAGGAGGTGTTGCAGGTGGGTCATCCCGACCGCAGGTCGAAGCGTGAACTGAAGCGGAAAAAGAAACGCCAGAAAATGCTGCCCCGGCGCAACCTCTACGATCAAACCCTGGATTTAACCCCCTATAACGCCGTGGGCCCGATGGCCAAAGGGGAAGAATTCACGATCAAGTATAAATAACCGGTAAACGGTACTTTTAAGCTAATTAACCCCTGGTTGAAGCTTTTTAAAACCGGGAAAAAAACCTGATTAAACCCCTTGGTTTAACCGGTCCTGTGAAATGAAGACTGCAAGATTTTTTCCACTTCCGCTGTGTCCACCGGCCGCAGGTTGTTGCCGGCCCGCTCCGGCGTAAACATGCCCTCGATTAAGCCCGATACGTTATCTTTGGTAACCCCGTATTTAGAAAGCATTTTATTAATTCCCACCTGCTCAAAAAGGGCAGTTATTTTTTTATGCAGCTCCTCCACCGAGCGGCAGCCACAGGCCCCGGCCACTTTTTGAAAGCGCCCGTCGTCATCTTTTGCATTGTACTCAAGCAAGGCTGGCAGGGTGAAGGCGCAGGCCAGCCCGTGCGGGCAGCCTAAGGCGGCGGTAACAGGATAGGAAATCGAGTGAGCCAGGGCGGTGCGGGTAGTGCTGATGCAGATGCCGCCCATTAAGCTCGCTGTAAGCATTTCTGAGCGGTATTCTAAGTTGCCCAGGTCTTCGATCAAAAAAGGCAGGGTCGATAAGACTATATTTATCGCCTCCCCCGCCAGGGCCACGTTTAAGGGCCCGGCATTAACATTCCAAACCGACTCCAGGGCATGGGAAAGCACATCCAGCCCGGTGATTACCGTGGTTTCTTCCGGCAGCGAAAGGGTTAAGCCTGCGTCCAGCAGGGCGGCCCGGGGAAATAAATCTTTTTTGGCAAGAGAATATTTTTTCTGCGCCTGCAGGTCCCAGATCGTGGCAAAATTAGTCGCCTCGCTGCCGGTGCCGGCCGTGGTAGGCACCGCCACCAGCGGAAGTAGCGGTAAATCCGGCAGTTTTTGGGCACCCCTGAAATGCTCTTTTAACGAAAAAGTATCTGCCCCTGATTTAAGCAGCAGGCTCAGCGCTTTAGCCGTATCGATCGCACTGCCCCCGCCGGCGCCTATTAAAAAGTTAAAGCCCTCACTTTTATAGCGTTTTTGCCAGGCCTCAAGATCTGCAAGATCGGGGTTTGGTTTTACCTCACCCATCACCTCTACCGGCAGGCCATTTTCTGCCAGTAAATTTTTAAGCTTTGCAGCCTGGCCCCTTTCGACGAAACCGGGTGAGGTGACCAGCAGGCCCTCAGGCTCTTTTTCGCTTTCTACTTTCCTTAGCTCTTCTTTAACCACAGCAGGCAATGTTTCAATTTTCCCCGGCCCGGAGATTACTCTAACCGGGTTATAAAAAGACCACTCGTTGCTGTAAAGCAAAGTTTTAAACCGCTCCTTTGTGCTTATGCTTGTGTTCTATGCTAAGGTTTACCCGCCTTATCTTTAAAACAAACCGGGCAAACTCTGAGTGTAACCATGCAAACCCGGTACTTCTTTTTTATGTTTCAGAGTGGAGGTAGCGCTTCACCTTTGCCAGGTCCTCTTCATCGTCGATCTCGGTGCAGAATTCATTTCGCAGCGGCACCGGGTGGAGGACAAGCTCGTTTAATATATTGTTCAGGGCGTCTTCAGCGTAAACCTTCAGGCGCCCTTCTTTTTCGAAGTTTTTCATTTGATCGACCCAGGCGGCGAAGCTTTTTCTTGTCAGCTTGTAAAAGGGGATTAAAAAGACGCAGGCCTCACCGAAAACCTCCACCCCGATTTTTTTGACCCTGCCGCCTTTGATTTCTGCCTTGAAATCTTTTTCCGGCAGGCTTACCTGCGGGTTGGTTAAAACGGCATCGCTGAAAGGGGTTTTTAGCAGTTTTTCTGAGACCGCCCGGTCATAAACCAAATCGCCGTGTAAAAGGATCAGCTGATCACCTGCCCCCAAAGCGCCTAAAATGTTATCAGCTGCCAGCAACAAAGAATAGATGTAGTTGGTTTCCTCGTAGCGGGGGTTGTGGACAAAGCTGAAATTAACTTTTTCGAAATGCCTTTTCAGGTAGGCTTCAAGCATCTCAGAGAAAGGCCCGGTGGTGATGAGGATCTTGTCGATCCCTGCTTCCTGCAGGCTTTTTACCTGCCGGCTTATAATGGTTTCAGTACCGGTGATTTCAACTAAGCATTTCGGCTGCGTTTTAGTCAGCTCGCCCATGCGGGAACCGGTGCCTGAATTTAAGATTACCGCCATCTTCATTTAAGCTGATCCTTTCTGTAAAAACTGCATAAATTGCCGTTTGTTTTCCTGCGGGGTGCTCTTGGGACGTCCCAGCTCTTTTCTTCCCCCCGGGCGCACCCGGATCTCTAAAAAGACCGGCCCCTGGTTTGCTTTGACCTTCTCTAAGGCCGCGTCCAGCTGTTCTTTTGTTTCTGCCCGGAAGCTCTTGTTGTAGCTGCAGGCTTTAGCAATTTTCACTAAATCGATATTGCCTGCCACCGTGGGCTGCCCGCCTACCGACTCATGGGCTCCGTTGTTAAAGACAAGGTGTTTGTAGTTGGCTGCCCCGCTGGTGCCGCTGGTAGCAAGCGCTCCCATGTGCATAAGCACCGCCCCGTCGCCGTCAAAGCAGTAGATCTCCCGCCCGGGCAGGTTTAAGGCGACGCTTAAGGCGATTTGCGAGGCATGCCCCATGGAACCGACATTTAAAAAATCCTTCTCGTGGCTTTCTTCGCTTCTTTCCCGGTACTCGTAAATCTCCCGGGAAAGTTTACCGGTGGTAGAAATAACCGCCGCCCCCGGTTGCAGGCTTTCAAGCGCTATAATTGCCGCTTCTTCCCTGGTCAGGGGGCACTGTTCAAAAGAGCCTCTAAAACCTGCCTGCCCGGCCGGTTCCCCCGGGTCTTCACCTGCAGCAGCGCCTCCTTTGAAGCCGGCTAAACTTGTTCTTGATGCATTTTCATTTTCTGCCTCGTAGGGGCCAAAAATATCCTTGCCTGCTACCAGGGCGTAGGGTTCGTTTAATGCCCGGATGTGCTCGGTCGCCTTGACCAGCTCCTCGTAAGCGTCTTCTTCCGTGCCCGGCAAAATAGAGTATTGCAGCCCCAGCGCTTGCAAAAGCGGTAAGGTTACCAGGCCCTGCTTTAAATGCTGCGGCTCATCCTCCAGGCCAGGCTCGCCCCGCCAGCCGATCAGTAAAAGCAGCGGCATGTTGTAAACCATGGGGTCGGTTAAGGATACCAGCGGGTTAATTGCGTTGCCCAGGCCGGAATTTTGCATGTAGACCAGCCCCGGCCTGCCGGTGGCCAGGTAATGTCCCGCCGCCAGTGCCACCGCTCCACCTTCGTTGGCCGCGGTGATATGACGCCCGGCGCCGCTTTGATCGGCAATGCAGGCGGTTATATTTTTGAGGAGAGAATCGGGCACCCCGGTGAAAAAATCAATCCCCTGCTTCAACATTGAATCATAAAAAAACTGGCAATCAACCATCAAAAAAACCCTCCCCAAAAGAAATATCGAGCCCCCCTCCAGAGCTTACTTGCCGCCGGGGATCAGGTTGAGGATATCCTTGATCGGCATGCAGCACTCTTCGCTTTCATAAGCCCGCTCGTTTTCTAAAATCTGTTCCGCCGTTTTGATCATGGCCGGGTAGGCGCTGCGCAGCAAGTGGTTGGCATAGATCACGATATCCACGCCTGCTTCCATCAGCTCGCTTTCTGTGACCTGGCAGTAGGTGGTGGGCACCGCTACCAGGGTCGCCTGCTTGTTGAATTTGCGGAAAGCGGTGCAAAAATCGAATATTTCCTGCGGGTCCTTTTCCTTGCTGTGGATCATGATCCCGTCTGCGCCTGCTTCCAGGTAAGCTTTAGCCCGCTCGAGCGCATCATCAAGCCCCGCCTTTAGAATCAGGCTTTCGATCCGGGCGATGATCATAAAATCTTCTGTCACCTGGGCTTTTTTGCCGCGGGAGATCTTGGCGGAGAAGTGCTCGATGCTGTCCTGCTCCTGGGCTACCTCGGTGCCGAAAAGGGAGTTTTTCTTCAAGCCCACCTTGTCCTCGATGATTACCGCCGAAACCCCGAACCTTTCTAAGCTCTTGACCAGGTAGGCGAAATGTTCCATGTGCCCGCCCGTATCACCGTCCATGATGATCGGCTTGGTGGTCACTTCCAAAATATCGTTGATCGTGTTCAGGCGCGAGCTGTTGTCCACCAGCTCGATGTCGGGCTTGCCCTTCACCGTGGAGTCGCACAAACTGCTCACCCACATCCCGTCGAACTGCTTGACCACATCACCCTGGCTGATACGCAGTTTTTCCACGATCAACCCGGTCAGGCCGTTGTGGGCTTCCATGAAGCGCAAAAGCGGCTTAACTTCCAGCAGACGCCGCAGGCGGTTGATCCTGATCTGCGGGGTGGTGCCGATTTCCTGCAGGGTTTGATCGAGCATACTCACAGAGACACCCTTGGTGTACTCCACTTCCACCAGCTCGCCGCCCCACTCCTTCAGGGTCTCGATCACTTTCTCGCGGATTTCTTTTTGAATCCCCGTTTTCCAGTCGTCCCCGTGCACCACGTAATCGGGCTTTAATTTTACCAGATTGGGCACGTAATCTAACGTATCCTGCGGGATCACCCTGCTGACCCCTTTTAAGTTCTCCACGATTTGCTTGCGGTGTTCGAACTCGATCACCGGGTAGCGCTTGTAGGTGGCGATCACTTCATCGGTTAAAATGCCCACCGTTACTTCGCCAAGTTTCCTTGCCTCGTTGATCACGTTTATATGCCCGTGGTGGATAATATCGGCGCTCATGGCCAGGTATACTTGTTTCATCACCTAAAAATTACTCCCTTTCCTTTATGAGAATGTAACCTGCTTATTCTTGATATATTCTCGAAAGAAAGTAAAAAACCCTTGTTTTAAAAGCAAAGGTTTTAAAGCCTGGCGATTAGCTCATCGGGGCTGACATGCCTGATTGCCCCGTCGTCGAAGATGAAAAACCAGTCTTTCCGGGGCACTTCCCAGTCGCCGTAGCGGAAGCTCAAATAACGCCGGTAGTCTTTCGGGGCGGGGATCTGGTGATTAAAGTAAATGGTTTCCTCGAAATAGTGCCTGGGCACCCAGACCACGTAGACCTTGTAACTTAAAGACCAGGGCCAGTGGTTGACGATGACCTTGTTCTTGCGGACAAAAATTTCTTGGATTACCCGCCNGGGCAGGCCGTAGAGGTAGTAAGAAAGGTGTTTGCGGGAAAAGGGGTAGGGCATGCAGTAGATCTGCGGGCACCAGGCATGCTTGTTTTCACTACGGAAAAGGCTGATATCGATATCGAGCGAAGAATCTTTAAAAGTGGGGCTCAGCTTGTACTTAAAGTTCAGCCCCCGGTAATTTTTTACCGCCACCCGGTAACCCCGTTCTTTGATCAAAGGCAGCACTTCATTCAACAAGGGCTCGCTACCGGCCCACATGCTTAAATCGATATCGTGATCGTCTTTCATGATCTGACCCTCTCTGGCCAGGCCCAGCAGGGTCCCGCTGTCGGCCCAGAAGCGGATTCCCTTCTCTGAAAGAAGCCCGCTGATCCACTGCAGTTCGCGGTTAAGGTGCATCTAAGATACCTCTTTGCTCAGGTTCTGTTTTGTATCGCGCCGTCATCGCGCGTAAAGTCCCAGTCTAGCTTTTGTTCGTGCCAGTCGTCTCCGTACTTTAAGCGCAAGTATTCCTCTGGCTTAGCCGGCACCGGCAGCACCAGCCCCTCTGCCCTGATTTCTTCCAGCTCCAGGAAATATTCTTCCGGCACGGCCATTTGCACGTAGCCCTTCTTAAGATAAAGAAACCGGCCACATAAGTTTCCCGCAAGCTGCCAGAGGGCCCCGGGCACCATCTGTGCCGTTTTTAAAAATAGCTTCCCGGCAGCCCCGCTTTTATTTTTCCGGCCCATTTTTTCTTTTAGCGTGCCCGCCCGGGCATGGGCGCATAAAAGGGCCACCTTTAAAAGCAAAGCTTTTAGTTTTCCGCCGCTTGCACAGGGCACCTTCTTCCGGGCTAAACCTTCTTCCCGCCGGTAAAAGGCGATATTTACCATCCGGTGCTTCCGGTCAAGGGCTGAAATGCTCAGCTGGTGGGGCTTGAATGTTTCCACAAAAGCCCCCGCCGGTTTAAGCTCACGCTTAATCTTATTTTTCATCCGGCGATAGTCTTCTTCCCACATGCCCAGATCAATGTCGTGATCGCACTTGAGCAAGCGGCCTTCTCTTACCAGCCCCAGCAGGGTGCCCTGGTCGAGCCAGTACTGAAGGCCCAGGTCTTCAAACACCCTGATCGTTTCGATAAACAAAGGGTTACCGGCTAACCCGTATCTTTCTTGCCTCACTTGATTATTTCCCATATTTTCGTTGCAGCCCTTTAACCTGTGCGCGCACTTCCCGGAGCGAGGCCCTGTGATTTTTTCCGGTGTAAGCGCTGAGATCGACCATTTTTTCTGGAGGTTTTCTGTTTAAGGCCCCGTCTTTGCGCCAGAAATTCCATTTACGTTTGGGAAACTGCCAGGTGCGGTACCGAAAGGCGAGGTACTCTTCCCATTTCTCGGGCACGTAAGTCTCAAAGCGGGAACAATAGATCAGGTGGTCGAAATAATCGCTGTGCACCCACCAGGTTCCCAGGCTGCGGCGCAGGCGCCAGGGGAAATCTGCTACGTCGGTAGCCACTAAATGGTCCCGCAGGCGTTTGCGCGCGATCACGAAGTAGCGGTAAAAACGCCTGGTTACCCGCCTTGGAAAGGGCGGCCCGATGCCTTCACCTGCCGGGCACCAGGCCCACTCGCCGCTTCTCCGGTAGAGCATTAAATGCACCGGCAGTTCGCCTTCTTTAGTGAAGCGGTACTGGTAGATCAGGCCCCGGTAAAGCCAGATGGTCACAAGATAGCCGGCCTGCCAAAACACTGGTAAAAGTTCTCGCAACCGGCCTTCATGTTCTGCCCACATCTGCAAATCGATGTCTTTTTCATGATCTAATAGCTTGCCCTCGCGCATTAGCCCCAAAAGCACTCCGCTGTCCATGCAGTAGGGCAGCCCTGTTTCGTTAAGGATTCGCACAAAGGGAAGGTGGTCTTTTCTTACCTCAAAGCTTGCTTCGATCGCTTCTTCGCCTGCTTCTTCCGCTACCCCTTCATCTTCCGCCACCGGTTCTTCTTCCTCTACTGCTTGCTTGCGGGCCTCAAAATCCATCTAGTTTTTCTTTAACCCCCTGCTCTGGTTCTTTTCCTTCATTATAGCACTTTTTATGATGAAAGCATCAATAAAATATCAGGGTTTGCTAAAGGGCGAGGGCCGCTTTTTAAAGCAGGTTCACCCTGCCTGTTTTAAAAGGCCCTCCCCAAAGGGAGGGCCGGCCTACCTTAAAAATTATGGCCACTTTAAAACTTCGCCCCGCACCTTTAAAGCTCTCCCACGATCTGTTCCAGATCTTCTTCCCAGTCGGTGCGCACTTCCAAAGCCTCTTCTGCCAGCTTGACGGCCAGCTCTTCGTCGTTTAAGAGCTGTGCGGCAATGCTTACCGCCATCCGGTGGGAATCAAACAGGCGGGGCTCGATGCCGGCGGCTTCCTTGCACAAAGAAAGAGCTTCTTCAAAGTAGCTCTCATCGCCCCGCAGGCTGCCCAGGTATATCTTCGCCTGGGCCAGGTTCCAGTGGGCCTGCACGTTGGTCGGGCTGATTTCGTGGGCTTTTTTAAAAGTATCCTTTGCAATTTCAGCCTTTTCTTCAGCCTGATCTCTTGTTTCCTCGTCGCCGGTTGCTTCCATCAGGCTGCGGGCATACGTATTATAGATCTGCCCCAGCGTGTAGTAATGCCTGAAATTTAGGGGCGTTTCAATGGTGCTTTTTTCCACCTCTGCTGCCATGAACTCTAAATCTTCGCTGTATATTTTAAATTCCTCTGCCTCTTCTGCCTGGTTAAGCCGCGACATGGCGTCTTCTGCTAAATGTCGCCTGATGTGCCTGCGCCCGAGCGGTGAGGTATAGATCGCCTCTTCGTAAAGCTCCTCTTTCGGCACTCCCGGCTGGTCTCTCAGGGCCAGGCTGGTATTAAGGCTGCCCTGGTGGGGCTGGTAACAGAAATAGTTAAAACAAACCCCGAGCAAAATGGCAAGCCCCAGGGCGATGGCTATTGATGCAGGGCTGGCGGCGCTTTTCTTGCCCGCAGAAGCAGCTTTTTTAGCGCCCTTTCCTTTTTTTTCAGCTGTATCTTCTTCCTTTGCCGAACCCGGCTTGATCGTTTCACCGCTGATCGCTGCCCCGAAGGCAAGCACCACGAACATGAGCATATAGCTTGAGATCATGTCGAAGACGGTCAAATTCTGGATGAAATGGGCCACTACCAGGGCGGTAAAGACCCCCGGCGCCCAGAAGTCGATCCGTTTGTCGATTAAATAGGCCTTCCAGAGGACCAAAAGGGCTGCTGCGAACATGCCGAAAAATAAAAGCGTCCCTAAAAAACCGGTGGCTACCAGGTAGTCGATCACCACGTTGTGGGCCCGGTCGTGCCAGGGTTCTTCCCGGTAGCCGTAATCCCCGCCGAGCATCACCCGCGGGTCGTAGTTTTCATACAAGGCAATTTCGAAATTTTCCTGGCCCCAGCCGAGCACCGGGCGCTCCATTACGCCGTCCCAGACCGCTTCCCAGTTCCTCACCCGGCCGCGGATGCCCGGTAAGTCCATGATCTGCTCGCGCGCTACCGATCCTTCCTGGAAGGTGCTGATCCCAATATAAATGGCACCCACCAAAGAAAGGGCCAGTAACCCCCTGCCGGCATAGTTGACAATCCGGTTTTTATAGTAAAAGGAAAAATAAATCAAAGCGAATAGAAAGATGCCGATAACAAAAGAGGCTTTCATGGCGTTGCCCGATTCGTTGAAGAAAAGCCCCATCACGATCAGGACAAAAGCTGCCCCTGCAACATAGCGCCAGGGTTTTTCACTTTTAAAGACCAGGTAGAGGGCGAAAAAGGCGTTGATCAGCATGTACGATCCCCAGAAGGAGCGGTTGCCTAAAGTGGAGCCGCCTCTTGCCAGGTCGGTAAGTTCAATCGCGGCGATCCCGAAAAGGTCGTAAAGTTGCAAAACAAAGTTAAGCCCAACAATGTCTGCTATACCCCACAGGCCTACCACGCAGGCAACACCCACCGCGATACTTAAAAAACTCTTCCAGGCGGTTTCGCTTTTTAGAAAGCTAAAAAGCACCACGAAAAAAGCGAACAGGTGCAGGTGGACTAACACCCCGGTCATCCGTTCGTGCTTGGACCAGAAGCTGTGGAAGGGGTCCGCTCCCAGGGCTGCGCTTAAAGCAAGCACCGCCATAAACAGCCCCACCACGATTAAAACCGGGCTGAGTTTCGGGCGGTACTCCTTGTTGTAGTAGGCCAGGTAGGCCCAGATGGCCGTGGTGAACTGCACGCAGCCCATGAACCAGATCGTGCGGTAGCTGATAAAGGGGAAGAAAGCACCCAGCCTGACCATTAATGGCACCAGCAGGGTGAAAAATAGTCCCGCCCAGATCAACCACCGCAGCGTTTTCGTTAGGGAGTCTTCCTCCGGTAAAACTGCACCTTTAGTCTGTTTCTGCTTTTTCTTTTTGCCCACTTAAAGCTGCGCCCCCCTTTAAAAAACTTGCATTTGCCAAGGATTATACCATAAAGCGCACCTCAGGAAAAATAAAAAAAACCGGCGTTTATAATCTTTCCTGCCGCCGGTTTCAAAAATTTTTAAACCTTCTTTTTAAACCTTCTTCTGGTAGATAAAAGCATCGCTGAAGCCCGCATCCCTTGCCTCGCTCAAGCGCTGCCTGGCATTTTCGATATATCTAAAGGCTCCCACCTGCACGCTGTAGAGGGAGTTGCCGGAAGGGACAGGGTCCCTTCCGGCCTCCTTTTCACTTTTTTCACTGCCTCCCGGCGGCAGCCCCAAAGCCTTATAGATCCCTTCTGCCACCCCGCCGGCAAGGGTTTCTGTAAAAGCCTCATTTTCCCACAGCTCCGCTTCCCTGGCGTTGTCGATGAAAAGCGACTCGATCAAAACCGCCGGCTGAGGGTTGTGCCGCAAAACGTAAAAGGCAGCCTGTTTCCTGCCCCGGTCGCGGATGCTGTAAGGTTTTAAAGCTGCCATGATTTCAGGATGTAATTTTTCCTGCATTTTTCCCGCCTCGCTTGCAGGCTTAAGCCCGCTGTAGATGAAAGATTCAAAGCCGTGCCCGCCGCCTGCGTTGGCGTGCAGTGATAAAAACAAGTTTGGCTCCACCCGCCTGCTCATTGCCACCCTGTCGGCCAGCGAAACAAAGATATCGCGGTCACGGGTTAAAAGTACCTTCAAACCTTTGAGCATACCGGTAAGCTTCAAAGCCAGTTTTAAGTTTAGCGCTTTTTCTTCCAGTCCGTGGTAGACGGCACCGGGGTCGTAACCCCCGTGCCCGGGGTCGAGTAAAATAACCGGTTTTCCCATAATTAAGATGCCTCCTTAAAAATAAAGTTTTAACGCCTGATTAAAGCCTCAGAGAGCGAGTGGATGCTTTCTGTCAGCGTCTCCAGTTTTCCCTCCAGGCGCACCAGTAAATACATGCTCACCGCCACCGGGAAACCGAAGTTGCCGATCAAAGCAACCGCCTCTTCAATCATCACTTTAAGATCACCTCCTCTTTTTGTTAAAAATCACCCCGCCCGGACCCTTTAAAAAGGGCGGGCGGGGCAGCAAGCCTTCTAAAAGTCTTCTAACACATCGACAGTGCGGGTTACTACCTGGGCGCGCACTTTCTCGACCAAATCGCCGCCGTTGGTGTTGAAGATGTTTTTGGCGATGATTGAATCCATCACCGGCTCAACATCTTCGCCGGTAAGCTCAGAGTCCGGGTCGGCGATGGAGATGGTGCTGATCCGGTCCTCTTCGTTCCTGAAAGTCATCTGCAGGGTTGTTGCCATTCTATTAACCTCCTTTCTGTTTTAATCGTGCTTGCTTTTTTTAAACCTAGCTCGCTTCCAGTTCCACTTCGTCGATCCTTAAGACAGCGCTCAGGGTGTGTTCCTGCAGCCCTTCAATTTCCTGGGCCACGGTAAACAAATCTTCGTTGTCTGCAGCCGGCTTAATGTTGGAGAAAGAACGGGTGCGGTAGATGGGGTCGAAGTTTTCATCTAGCCCGGTATTTAACCGCAACTGCAGCCTGGCGCTCAAAGGGTTTACGTTAACTGCCATTTTTAAAGTCACCTCCTTTTCTGTAAGGTAGGCCTATTTTAGCCGGAGCAGGCTATCTCTGACAAAAGGCCATTTAAGGGCAAAAGCGCCCGGCACAAGCCGACTAGACGTTCAATTTGTATTAAGTGGATACTAAATTTACAAAGTAAGAACTGTTAGCGATTACAACTTAATTAAACTTTCAATATATTTTTTGAGAACTCTAGTATAATTTTTTAAAAAAGTATTGACTTTCTTAAAAGGTCGGGGTAATATATTTATTGTGTTCTGCTTCACAGCTTACAGAAAGGAGGGAAGAAAAAAGGTTAGAGCTGGTTTTATTTATCTTGCCATAACGGGTAAAAAGGCCCTGGTTTGATTAATAAATAATGAAGGGGAATGGAAAAAGTGAATATAGAAAATCAGAAAATAACAGCCCTTGAACCGTGCTACGGTCCTAACGGGGGCAATGCAAGTAAAATATATTATAAAGACGGAGAAGTAATCCTCGATAACAGGCGGACCAGGTCCTTGCTCAAATATATCGCTAAAAAATTTAGTGTGGACCTGGAAGCGCTGCGCAAGAACTACGGCAACTACCTGGCCTGCAGCCAGTACGTGCCGCTTTGTATAAACCGTTTCATTATCCTTATCCCGGTTAAAATGCGCTCTCCCCTGGGGTTCTACGACGGGGCAATCGGTTACGTTAACTTAGACTCCATAGTTGACCTTAAAGATGCGCCGGGAACCCCGGGCAAAAAAGAGCCCCAGTGTTTTATCCATTTAGAAGGCGGGCAGGTAGTGCCCAGCCTTTTTTCGTCTGGGAACCTAAAACAGCAGATAACCCGGGCGAAAATTGCCCGCGATTATTTCTGTTACCTGCAGGACGCTGATTGCAAAAAGAAGGCCTGGCAGGAAGAACTGGAAGAGCGGTTTAGGAAATTCTGGGAGATATTTGGGCCGCCTTTCGGGCCTGAAACTAAGGATTAACCGGCAGTTTTTATTTTTAAGTACTAACCTTCAAACCAGGGCTTTTTTATAAATATCTGATAGATTTGTTATTGACAGCTTAACCATGAAAATGGACTCCGCCAATTTCAGAGATTAAGTTTACTCAAAGTGACTGCAAAGACGATTGAAAAGTCACGAATTACAACTTTTCAACATGGGCGATCTGCGCAAGGCGGTGGGAAAAACACCCCCGGGGGTAGAAAATACTAGAGTAGAATAGCGGTCCCGAGATATTGTATAATAGGGNTGAAGGGAGTTTTAAAATGGGCATAAAAGACAATTACANGGGTCCGGCAGGCAAGGTTTTGCCGGGATTGCAACTAGAACTAACTGAAGCTTTGAGCAGGCTAAAAAAGCTTTTTGCCACAAAGGGTATTATTGTGGCTTATCTCTTCGGATCATATGCTCAAGAGATTGCCACATCATCTTCTGATATCGACCTGGCAGTTTTATTACCCGGTGACAAAGCATCGAGCAGTGAGTTTTACCGGGAGCTTATCACTGCTATCAGGGCTAATATTGGCACTGAACGTTTCGACTTACTGATCCTTAATAATGCTTCACCAATTATTCAGTATGAGGTAATAAATACCGGAATAGTGATCTATGCCTGCAGTGAGCAGGAGCAAGAGCACTTCGAAATGAAAACAAGGCAAAAATACTTAGACACAGCCTACCTGCG
>SL_8KL_010_SEDDRAFT_10000432_pt1 | contig 36324 bp, 35 predicted proteins | sample SodLakKL_010_SED_4_FD_11160 | JGI IMG/M metagenome (IMG submission 11160)
GGCCAAGCCGTACGAGATCACGACGGACGGGATCTCCGTCTACCGGCAGGCGAACATCTTTTGATCCACGAGCCATTCATGCCCGGTTTACGATCCCACCGCCCGGGAGACGCCGTCCATTTTTAAGGGCCCGCGAATCGAACATGGAGGTATGTACGACCGAATACTCATTCCGACCGACGGCAGCGAGGGTGTCGACCGCGCGGTCGACCACGCGATCGACGCGGCCGACCGCTACGATGCGACCCTCCACGTGCTGTACGTCGTCGACAGCGCCATCGTCAATGCCTATTCGGGCGATGAGTACGTCCACGAGGCGGAGGGCGCCGAGGCGACGCTTGAGGAGATCGGCCGTGAATCGGTCGAGGCGGTCGCGGAACAGGCCGAGGCGGCCGCGGTCGAGACGGAGACCGCGATCGTGCACGGCGAGCCCCACGAGGAGATCCTCCGGTACATCGACGACGAGGGCATCGACCTCACGGTCATGGGCTCGAAGAACCGCCCGGGCGACTACCGACGGATGCTCGGCTCGGTGACCGAGCGCGTCTCCCGGCTCTCGGCGGCCCCCGTCAGCATCGTCAAGACGACCGTCGGGAAGCGGTGATCGGCCGGCTGGGAGTCGAGGCCCGGCGGTGAACCGGCACCGTATACGAGCGGTGAGCCGGCACCGAACCCGGCCGTCGTGTCGCACAAGCGACGGCGACACCGTCCGTGATCTTCAAGGCTTTACGTCCGGGGAGCGACGGCCGAGATATGAGCCACCGAATCCTGTTGTTGGGAGCGCCGGGCGCGGGCAAGGGGACCCAGAGCAAGAAGCTCGCCGCGGAGTACGGGATCGAACACGTCACGACGGGCGACGCGCTCCGGGCGAACAAGGACATGGAGACGGAGTACGGTACCCCCCGGTCGTTCATGGACGCGGGCGAACTCGTCCCCGACCCGGTTGTCAACGAGATCGTGAACGCGGCGTTGAAGGAGGCGGACGGCTTCGTCCTCGACGGCTATCCACGAAACCTCTCACAGGCGGAGTACCTCTCTGAGATCACCGATCTCGACGCGGTCATCTTCCTCGACGTGAGCGAGGAGGAACTCGTGGGGCGGCTCACCGGCCGGCGGATGGACCCCGAAACGGGCGAGATCTACCACGTCGAGTTCAACTGGCCCGAGGACGAGGAGATACAGGAACGTCTCGTCCAGCGGGAGGATGACAAGGAGGACACCGTCCGCGAGCGGCTTCGTGTCTACCGGGAGAACACCGAGCCCGTGATCGAGCACTTCCGTGAGCGAGGTGACCTCATCGAGGTCGACGGCGAGGCCGCCCCGGATACGGTCTTCGAGCGGCTAACGGACGTTATCGAGGGATAAGCCCGTTCACGGGATCCTGCAAGGTTCTTAAAGCTCGACCGCTAATTCCGGCACAATGAGTAAGGTCGAACGGCGTGTCCGCTCGTTGGTCCGTGAGGATCGTGAGATCCGCGGTGCCATCGAAGTGGTCCTCGACGCCGCCACGAACGGCGAAGGGGTTGAAGACGAGGTGCGGTGGATCGACGTCCGTGACGAGATCACGAGCGGGCAGTGGGGCCGGCTGATAGAAAAGGAGATCCTCGTCGACGGCGAGAGCGGCTTCGCGCTCGCCGACCGGGAGGGGATCGAGGACGGACTGGAGGTCGAGGACGACCTTACCCAGGGGAGCGACTTTGAGGCCCCGGAGACGACCACGTGGACGAAGTGGGACAAGCTTGCGGCGCTCTCGACGGTCGGCTTCTTCGTCGGCTACGCGTTAGAGCCGGTCAGGGCCGTGATCGCCGGAGCTATCGACCTCGTCTTCGGACCGCTCATGGGGCTCGTCCCGTTCTACGTCGTGATCATGGTGGTCGCGCTCGCGACCGGCCTCTATTCGACGCTCCTGCGTGCTGGATTGATGGACATGGAGAAGATGTCCGTCTATCAGGACCGGATGAAGGACATTCAAGAACGGCGTAAGAAGGCCAAAGAGCGGGACGACGAGGAGGCGATGGAGGCCATTCAGGAGGAACAGATGGAGGCGATGGGCGACCAGCTCGGGATGTTCAAAGAGCAGTTCCGACCGATGGTCTGGATCATGTTCCTCACCATCCCGGCGTTCCTCTGGATGTTCTGGGTCGTCGGCTACCGCGGCACCGAAGCGCAGTACACGCTTGAAACCCTCGTGATCCCGTTCGCGGGAACCGTCGAGTGGACGACGGGCGTCATCGGGCCGATCCAGGTATGGATCGTTTGGTACTTCCTCTGCTCGATGGCGTTCACCCAGATCGTCCAGAAGAGCTTGAACATCCAGATGACCGCCTCGTCCTCCTGAGCCCCCCGACCCGGGCCAGGTGACCGACCTGGCGGCTGAAACACGTTCTGGCGGGTTTTCCACCGATTGTGATCGATCCGTGAGCGACGGCGATCGATTCCCATCGATCGGGAACGACGGCCGCGTTTGAAGATGAACGTGTGTGAATCGGTATCTATCGCCCGGCGGGTGAGCGCGGTCGGACGGCCGCGGACCGCGCCGGGAGGAGTTCACCCATGACCCCATCCCCAACCGAGATCATCGCCGAGCTCGAATCGATACCCAATCCCGCCGTCGACGGCGACATCGTCGAAACCGGCCTCGTCGTCGACGTCGACTGTGACGGCCCCGAGGTGACCGTGACCCTCGCGGTGAACACTCCGTTTGCACCTATCGAGACCGAACTCGGAAACGAGGTCCGCGAGACGGTGGAGGGACTCGGCTTCGATCCCACCCTTCGGGCGAGCGTTACCCCCGAACAGGGATTCGACGACCGGGTCCTCCCCGGCGTCCGCAACGTGATCGCCGTCGCCTCAGGGAAGGGCGGCGTCGGAAAGACGACCGTCGCCGGGAACCTCGCGGCCGGCCTCGCCGACCTCGGCGCACACGTCGGCCTGCTCGATGCCGACGTCCACGGGCCGAACGCACCCCGAGTGCTTTCGGTCGATGGCGAGCCCGGGATCACACCGGAGGGGAACATGATCCCCCCGGACGCCGAGGGGGTGAAGGTGATGAGTACGGCGTTCCTGATGGAGGATGACGACCCCGCGATCCTCCGGGGACCGATGGTGAACGACATCATGCAGCGGTTCATCGAGGACGTCGAATGGGGACAGCTCGATTATCTCGTCGTCGACTTACCCCCCGGGACCGGGGACGCCTCGTTGAACCTGCTCCAGACGCTCCCGCTCGCCGGCGTCGTCACCGTGACGACGCCACAGGAGATGGCGGTCGACGATACCCGAAAGGGGATCCGCCTGTTCGAGCGACACGATTCCCCGCTTCTCGGGGTTATCGAAAACATGAGCGGGTTCACCTGCCCGTCATGTGGCGACGCACACGACCCGTTCGGCGAGGGACACGCGGAAACGTTCCGTGACCGATACGGCGTCGACGTCCTCGGTCGGCTCCCGATCCACCCGGCGTTCGACACCGGGGGGAGCGACGGGCCGGCGATCCGGACGGCGGACGAAGAAGTCCGACCGACGCTGCGGACGCTCGTCGACGATGTGGCGAACGCGGTCAGCGAGGCGAACCTCGAAAAGGTGGCCGAAAGCGTGGACGAACACACGGGGGGACCGGATCCACGCCCGGTTCCGTAGACGGACACCGCCGGCATCCCCGTGCGGCTCGATCGGCGGACACCGCCGGCATCCCCGTGCGGTTCCGTAGAGGGACACCGTCGCCCCTGTAGAATATAAAAACCGAAACGAATGAAGGGATACTGGCAGGGTCGGCGGGTTCGTTGTTTGAAACAATGTTGCAAGCGTTGCCCGTCGGACCCGCGCGGAAGGGGCTGGGAGCCGACCACGAGCGAACGTCCCGGATCGGCGGTGATACGCCATGACGTGGGTGCGTTTCCGGCTGGGGCTGCCGAGCGAGTCGTGGCTCGCGGAGGCTTCCCGCACCCATCCGAAAGCCACCATCAAGGCGACGGGTGTCCGCACGGAGACCACGGGAGCGGTCCTTCTCAGGGTCGCGGGGACGGCGGCCGAACACGTCGCTGACACCCTGCGTGAACACCCGGCCGTCGAGGCCGCCGATCCGCTCGACGGCGACGGGTCTGAAACGACCGTCCACGTCGTGGGGGATCTGCCGCCGATCCTCGATGTGACCCGACGGACCGGGCTCCCGACCGAATCGCCCGCCAGGATCATAGAGGGGGTGGCAACGGTGGAAGTCATCGGCGATCACGACCGGCTCTCCCTGCTCGGTCGCCGCCTCGCCCGGGCCGGCGTGGACGTGACCGTCGACGCCATCGGCCGAGACGGCGACGCGACCCGGCTCCTCACCGATACACAGCGGGAGCTGGTCCACGCGGCGGTCGAAGCCGGCTACTACCACACTCCCCGACGCTGTACGCTGACCGAGCTCGCCGAACGCCAAGGGATCGCGAAGTCGACCTGTAGCGAGACCCTCCAGCGTGCCGAGGAGCGGTTGATGAGCCGCTTCGTCGACGAGGCAGTTCCGAGGTCGCTGCTCGCAGAGATCGACGCTGAGACGGCAGGAGCCGGCGAGGACGCTCCCGCCGACGTCGACTCCGGGGGTCGACGGTCGGGCGACGAGCGGGAGGTGACCGCATGAGCGAATCACAGATCGTCCGGTGGGCCGGCCCGGAAGCACGGGCTGAAGCGGCGTTCCCAAGGGCGTTGAGCGACGCCGCCGCGCAGCACGGGGTCGTCACGCTCGCATGCACGTATCGATGTGCGTCGGGCGGACGGCGTTCCGGGGAGTGGCGTGGGATTCGCGTCGCCGACCTCCTCGTGGACGCGCCGCCCGAAACGACCCATCTCCGCGCGGTCTCGGCGGACGGGTATCGCGCGCCGGTGGCGATACCGGACGTGCTCACGGCGATCGTGGCGATCGAACGGGTTGACCGGCAGTCGGACGGGCTCCCCCGGCTCATCGGCGAGTCGGTCCCGGGGCCACGGACCGTCCAGAACCTGATACGGATCGAACCGATCGCGCTGCCGCCGGGAGCGGATGCCGACCCGGATCACGTCGACGATCCGGGTGCCCCCCATGATAACCTGGACGCCACGTCGGGGGTGTTGGGCTGATGGGGATCGAGGTGACGCCGGTCGTGGTCGCTGGAGGGCGATCACGTCGGTTCGGAACGGCGGACAAGCTCGTTGCGACACTTGCTGGTCGCCCGATCATCGACCACACGGTCGTGGCAGCCGCGGAAGCGCTCGGGACCGATCCGATACTCGCGACCCGTGACGGCACACATGAGGCCCGCCTCGCCGGCGCGGTTCGGGGCACCGAGGTTCGGTTCGTCCACGACCACCCCGAGTACGCCGGTCCCGTGGCGGGGATCGCTGCGGCCGTCACGGATGTCGACACCCCCTGGACGTTCATCTGCGGGGGCGATATGCCGTGGCTCTCGAATCGGGCGATCCAGTCGCTTTGTACCCGCTGTGAACGGCTCAAGCCGGCCGGCGTCGTCCCGGTTCGTGACGGCAGACCCGAACCGCTCCACGGACTCTATCGGACGGCCGATCTCGAACGGGCGGTCGCCGGCGCCTGTGGACGCACGAGCGTGCGCGGCGTGATCGAGCGGCTCTCACCGCTCGTGACCGTCCCGACGACACACGCCGACCGGTCGTTCCGCCGCTCGCTCGCGGACGTGGACGAGCCGAGCGACTTGCGACCGGATCACGTCGAGTTTGCGGTGGCGGGTGACTGATGTCTCCACGGGACGGAGCTACTCGATAAAGAGCGAACACGGTGGATGGCCACCGTGAGAGGGCGACGTGATCGCTTCCGACCGGCTATTGGAACCCGATCCGTCCGGAACCGGTGTCGCGGAGCGTGTCCTTCGCGCCGCCTTTGAACTCCTCTTCGACCTCCTCGTAGTAGGCCATCAGGTCCTCGGTGATGGTGGGACGGACCGCCTCCATCGCCCGCCGGAAGTGTTTCATCTCCACCTCCGTCGCCGTCTCGTCGTCGCGGAGTGCCTCGATGGCGGCCTCCCGGGCGATCCCCTCCAGGTCGGAGCCGACGTATCCGTCGGTGATCTCGGCGATCTCCCGGAGGCTGACGTCGGGTGCAAGCGGCGTGTTCCGGGTGTGGATCTCGAGGATGCGTTCGCGACCCTCCTGATCGGGCTGGCCGATCATCACGAGCCGGTCGAACCGGCCCGAGCGCAACAGGGCGGGGTCGATCATATCCGGCCGGTTCGTCGCGCCGATCACCATCACGTCGCCCATCTCCTCTAACCCGTCGAGTTCGGTCAACAGCTGGTTGACGACGCGCTCGGAGACGTTGTTGCCCATCTCCTGTCCGCGTGAGGGGGCCAGGCTGTCGAGCTCGTCGAAGAAGATGATCGTCGGGTTCACCTGCCGGGCCTTCCGGAAGGTCTGACGGATCGCCTTCTCGGATTCGCCGACCCACTTCGAGAGCAGCTGCGGGCCACGGACGGAGATGAAGTTCGCGTTCGTCTCGTTGGCGACCGCCTTCGCCATGAGCGTCTTGCCGGTCCCCGGCGGGCCGTACAACAGCACGCCCTTCGGCGCGTCGACGCCCATCCGGTCGAACCGCTCGGGCGAGGAGAGGGGCCACTCGACGGACTCTTTCACCTGCTGTTTCGCGTCGGTGAGTCCGCCGACGTCCTCCCAGGATATCTTCGGCAGCTCCACGAGCACCTCGCGCATCGCGCTCGGTTCGACTTCGCCGAGCGCGCCACGGAAGTCCTCGCGTTTGACGATCATCCGGTCGATGAGGCTCGGCGGGATGTCCTCCTCGTCGAGGTCGATCTCGGGGAGGTACCGTCGAAGCGCCTTCATCGCGGCCTCCTTGGTGAGGCTCTCGATGTCTGCGCCGACGAAGCCGTGGGTCTCATCGGCGAGGTGATCGAGCGAGACATCGTCCGAGAGCGGCATGCCACGGGTGTGGATCTGCAGAACCTCCTTGCGGCCCACCTCGTCGGGGACGCCGATCTCGATCTCGCGGTCGAAGCGCCCGGGGCGACGGAGCGCGGGATCGACGCTGTCGACGCGGTTCGTCGCGGCGATGACGATCACCTGTCCGCGGGTCTCCAAGCCGTCCATCATCGTCAACAGCTGGGCGACGACGCGGCGCTCGACCTCCCCGGTCACGTCCTCACGCTTGGGGGCGATCGAGTCGAGTTCGTCGATGAAGATGATCGACGGCGACTCCTCTTTTGCATCCTCGAAGATCTCCCGAAGCTGCTGTTCGGACTCGCCGTAGTATTTCGAGATGATCTCGGGTCCGGCGATGGAGAAGAACGACGCGGAGGTCTCGTTGGCGACCGCCTTCGCGAGCAGCGTCTTCCCGGTGCCCGGCGGGCCGTGTAAGAGCACGCCCTGTGGGGGTTCGATCCCGAGTTTCGAGAAGATCTGCGGGTGTTTCATCGGCAGTTCGACCATCTCGCGGACGCGCTGGATCTCCGACTGCAACCCGCCGATGTCCTCGTAGGTGATCCCGCTGCCGGTCTTTTCGAAGCCGGAGATCGGCTCCTCACGGAGCTCAACCTCCGTGTCCTCAGTGACGAGACAGACGCCCTCGGGCTCGGTCTCGATGGCGATGAGCGGGATCGCCTGCCCGGGCGAGCGCATGAACGGGTGGTTCGTCGAGCTCATCACGGGAACGATGTCGCGCTCGACGACCGGCCGTTTGAGGATCTGGCGTTTCACCATGCCGGCGGCATCGGAGCCGAACTGCACCGACGCCTCCTCGGGCGGCGCCAACACCAACTTGTCGGCCTTTTCGGCCTCGGCTTTGCGGATCGTGACCCGCTCGCCGATACCGACGTCGGCGTTCTGTCGGGTGAACCCGTCGACCCGAACGGTGTCGGTGTTCCAGTCCTGCCGGTCCGCACGCCACACCTTCGCGGCGGTCGTCTCCGTCCCCTCGATCTCGATGATGTCGCCGGGGGAGAGTTTGAGGTGTAACAGCGTGTCGGGGTCCAGCCGTGCGATGCCCCGTCCCGAGTCGTTCGGGTACGCCTTCGCCACTTCGAGTTGCACTTCGTTCATGATTCCTCGCGGGGGATACCCGAAGGTGGATGTGGGTCGGCCATAAGCCTGTTGCTCGGGGGGGTTTCACCGCGCTGCTGGCCGATCGATCGGTCCTGTTTGCCGCAGTATGTCATCATGTGACATGATATGGAGGGGGTGGTTAAAACCCCGTCGTCGGTCGGGACATCGTGATACGTGCCGGGGAACCCCGCTCGATTACGCCGTGTACGGGGGTCGAGCGAAAACGACACTCGGTTGGGGAGTCAACGCGACCCACGTCGAAGCCAGCGGACGGCCGCGCCCGCGCTCGCCCCGAGCGCGTTTAGCAACACGTCGTCCCACGCGAAGGTGCGCCACGGAACGACTGCCTGTGCGAGTTCGATCCCGAAACCGAAGCCGGTCGAAAGCGCCGCCGCGAGGAGGACGCCACGTCCGTCGCTGCCTGTTAGGTCGACGAACAACCATGCGAGGATCCCATAGCCGATCAGATGAAACGGGTCCGTGAGCCCCAGGCCGAGCGGCAGCATTGTGGCCCCACCCGACGACCCAGGGATGGGGACGATGGACGCGATGAACACGACAAGCGCGAACACGAGGACGCGGAGGCGGGCGGTGCGATCCCGGGACCGATGGGTGAGGCCATCGCCGGTTTCGGCATCCGGCTCGCCACGGGGGCTCGATGGCGGCGGTGTCATATGGAATCGCTGGGTCGCGCGGGTGTTAGGTGATCCGGGACGGGCCGCCCCGGGATCGGTTCCGTAACCACGGGAGATTACCCCGCGACGTCAACAGCTAACACGCTGTGGGTCCAATATAATAATTGTACATTACATGACCGACTTAGGTGGCTACAGAGACCGCGTTGCACAGGTCGACCTCACGGACGGGGTCGTAAACTATCACGGGATAGACGACGAGGACGCAGAGAAGTACATCGGGGCCCGGGGGCTTGGCGTCAAATACGTCTTCGAGGCGGGGCCCGAGGTCGAACCCCTCAGCCCGGAGAATCGGCTGGCGTTCATGACGGGACCGCTCACGGGGACCCAGACCGTGATGAGCGGCCGGATCGCGATCGTCACCAAATCGCCGCTGACCGGGACCGTAACCGACTCCCATCACGGTGGCTGGTCCGGTGCCCGACTGAAATGGGCGGGCCTCGACGGCATCCTCATGGACGGCGCGAGCGAGGACCCCGTCTACCTCTACGTCAAGGACGGCGACGTGGAGATCCGCGACGCCTCACATCTGTGGGGGATGGGCGTCCACGAGACGATAGACACCATCGACGAGGAGTTCGAGGCCACCGTCGGCCGCAACCTCTCGGTGATGGCCATCGGTCCGGGCGGCGAGAACGGCGTCCGCTACGCCTGCGTGATGAACGAGGACGACCGTGCCTCGGGTCGGGGCGGAACCGGCTGCGTGATGGGATCGAAGAAGGTGAAGGCGGTCGTCGTCGAGGCCGGCACACGGATGCCCAAGCCCGCGAACCCGGAGCTGTTCAAGGAGGGCTACCAGCAGGCGGTCGGCGCCATCCGCGAGTCCGAAGTCACCGCCCCGAACGAGGGCGGCCTCTCCGTCTACGGGACGAACGTGTTGATGAACGTCACCGAGGAGATGGACGGACTCCCGACGAAAAACGGGAAGTTCACCTCCACGGAGGCGTACAACGGCGACTCCGGGATCGACATCGACGCCGAGCGGGTCTCCGGCGAGAACGTTCGCGAGAACATCCTCGTCGACGAGCCGACCTGTCACTCCTGTCCGGTCGCCTGTAAGAAGGAAGTCGAGGTGCAGATGCACCACAAGGGTCAGGAGATGAACGTCCGCACGGAGTCCTACGAGTACGAGTCGGCGTGGGCGCTCGGCCCGAACGCCGGCCACACCAACCGCGACGAGATCGCCCTCATGTTGGAGCGGTGTAACGACACCGGCATCGACACCATCGAGGTCGGCAACATGCTGGCGATGGCGATGGAGATGTCCGAGGAGGGCAAACTCGAGGAGGGAATCGACTGGGGCGACGCCGAGCGCATGGTCGATATGATCGACGAGATCGCCCACCGCGAGAACGACCTCGCGGACCTCCTGGCCGAAGGTGCAGAGCGAATCGGCGACGCGAAGGACGCCCACGACAACAAGCTCTCGGTGAAGGGCCAGACGATCGCCGCCTACGACCCCCGCTGTATGAAGGGGATGGCGATCGCCTTCGCGACCTCGAATCGAGGTGCCTGCCACCTGCGCGGATACACCCCGGCCGCTGAGATCCTCGGCATCCCGGAGAAGGTCGATCCGTACGAGTGGGAGGGTAAGGGTGAACTCACCGCCGTCTTCCAGGACCTCCACGCCATCTCGGACTCCTTCGACATCTGCAAGTTCAACGCCTTCGCGGAGGGCATCGAGGAGTACGTGCTCCAGTACAACGGGATGACCGGCCGCGACGTCACTGAGGACGAACTCTTCGAGATGGGCGAGCGGATCTACAACCTCGAACGCTACTACAACAACCTCGCCGGCTTCGACGGCGAGGACGACACCCTGCCCGGACGGTTCGTGAAGGGCCACCCGGACGCGATCCCGGGACAGGGCGCGAGCGAGGGCGAACTCGCCGAGCTGGACGAGATGAAAGCCGAGTACTACGAGCACCGCGGCTGGGTCGACGGCGTCGTCCCGGACGAGAAGCTCGAGGCGCTCGGCATCGACATCGGTCCCGGCACGGGCGTCTCCGCGGGCGACTCTGCCGCTCCGGCGGACGACTGATCGGGACCACCCCGAACCGCACTTTTATTCAACACCGTCGTGAGTGGAGGGTATGGTCCACGATCCGCTCTCCCCATCGGAAGCCGTTCGCACGCCGGTCGGTGCCGTCGTCGGGGTAGCCAGCGCCTTCATCGTCCTCTACTCGCTCGTTATCGCGGCACAGATACTCATCGGACTCGCATTTGCGGGCGTCCTGACGGCCGGAACATTCCTCTGTTACCGCGTGCTTGCCGTCCTCGATTCGTTCGCGGACGCCGCACAGCGCGTTGCGGCCGCTCGCGAGCGTGAAGCCGGGATCGAGTGATCCGCACCCTCGTTAAAAATGTCCCGCCGTGAATGTGGAACGCGCTATTCGTCCGACGCCTCGTCGTCGGCGTCGGAGGTGTCGTCTTCGCTCGCCACACCTTCGTCCGCCACGTCTTCCTCCGATCCCTCGTCGTCGTCCTCACCATCTTCCGCATCCGTCCCCCGGACCGCCTCGAAGGCCGTCGAAACCTCACCCTCGGGAACGATCCGGTAGCCGTCCGCCTCGGTGATCGTCGCCACCGCGAGGTCCGGCGCGGATAGCTCCTCGTCGAAGGTGAGCAGCGCCTCGACGCCGAGTTCGATCCCCGCCGCGAGCGTCAGCCCCTCGGACCACTCCTCCTCCAAGTGGCCCTGGATGGCCTTGCGACCGCCGCCGATAACGGTCGCTTTCCACTCGTTCGGCGTCCCTGAAGGGTCGGCCGCGAACAGCCGGGGCTCGCCGCGTTCGACCCCGCCGATAAGCAGCGCCGCACCGTACGGGCGGGTCCCNCCGCGCTGGGTGTTCTCCTGGACGTGGTCGGTCACGTACTTCGTCAACGCCTCGACGCCCACGGGCTCGCCGTAGCGAAGTCGGTTCCCCTGTGCCTGCCGCCGGGCGAAGTCGATCAGCTGGCGCGCGTCGGCGACGTGGCCCGCGCTTGCAGTACCGACATGGTCATCGAGTTTGTGCAGCTTCTCGATGCTTTCGGCCTCCATAAGCGTCGAGGAGGCCCGTGACATGGCGACGAAGACGACGCCCTCGGCGGTCCGGACCCCGACGCTCGGCGCGCCGCGCGAGACGGCCTCGCGTGCGTACTCGACCTGATAGATCCGGCCGTCCGGCGAGAACAACGACGTACCGCGATCGTATGCCTGCTGGTCGTTGCCGCCCATCACCGTCGACCACCCGTCCGCGTGGGGACGCGTTCGCTCATTATCTATGGGTAGCGACGGACGTTGAAAAAGCCTCCCTAAACGGTCGGCGGACCCGTCCCGAAACGCTTTCACCGTATGGGGGACCCGGTTTCTCCATGCCCGAACGACTCCCGCTCGTACCCGACGGGACGACGCTTCCACCCACCCCGTATCTCGTCGTCACCCTCCTCGGTGCCGTTCTCGTCGCGGTCGCACTTCGCCGCCGGTCACCCGCGGTGACCGAGGCGCACGTCCTCGGGTTGGCTCCGTGGATGGCGCTCGGCTCCGCGCTGCACGTGCTCTACGTGACCGACACGCTTCCGGCGTCCGTGGCACCCTTCGGTGGGTCACCGACGGTCTACATCACGGTCGCGATCCTCGCGGGCGCGACGTGGCTTGGCGCGGAGTACGCGGAGTCGACCCGGGATCGGGTACCGGCCGTCCTCGCCGGGGTCGGCGGCCTCGCGCTCGTCCCGGTGGCGGCGCTCACGCTCGCCGGTGGCGTCTCCTCCGCGGGGGTGTGGTGGTCGGCGGTCGCGGTCGCGCTCACGCTTCCGGTCGTCGCGCTGTGTTGGTGGGCGCTCACCGCGGCGATCCCGGCGGTGGCGGTGACGGGCGGGGTCGGGGTGCTCGTGCTCTTCGGTCACGCGCTCGATGGTATCTCGACGGCCCTCGGCGTGACGCAGTTGGGATTCGGGGAGCGAACGCCGCTCTCGCGGGTTATCCTCGAACTCGGGGGCCTGCCGTCGGTCCCCCTTTTCGGGGAGGGATGGCTCTTCGTGCTCGTCAAACTCCTCGTCCCAGCGGTCGTGATCTGGCTCTTCGCCCCGTCGGTTCGCGAGCGCCCGGGTGAGGGCTACCTCCTCATGGGGTTCGTCGCCGCCGTCGGGTTGGGGCCGGCGGTACACAACCTGTTACTGTTCTCCGTCGTCGCGTGACCGGGGAGAAAAGCGACACCTGACGTCCACCTCGTTTCGCGGATGTGGGGAACGGTCGGAGGAGCGGACGCCGGCGAATCCGGATACCGGAAAGCCGGTGAGCGTGTGTCGTTCAGTCCTCTTCGACGACTTCGGGGTCGTCGAGCGCCGACTGGAGCGAATCGAGGCCGTTGACCCATTCCGTGACGAGCCCGTACTCGAACTCCTCTAAGAGTTCGATATCGAGCGTTTCGCCGTCGATTACGCGCGTGCCCGCCTGGACGACATAACCGAGGGCGGCGTCGAAGTCCTCCTCGGCCTCCGCCTCCGCGGCGGCGCGGATGAACGCCTCCACCTCGCCGTCGACGACGCCCCCGACGACGAACTCCTCCGCGGCATAAAAGACGGGGATGAGCGACGTTTGAACCCCGTCGATCATCATCCGCTTGTCCTCGTCCTCAAGGGCGATCTCCGCGAGGACGATGTCCCGGACGTTCCGGACCTCCTCGACTGCGCGCTCCTCGCCGATACGGTCCTCCGCGAGCGCCGTGAGCACCTTCGCGATCGCGATGGCGGCGTCGTCCTGTAGGTTCAACAGCAATCGAGCGGAGTCCTCGTTTTCCGGGTTGAGCTCCTCCTCTTCGACCCGTGCGAGCCAGTTTTGCCAGCGTTCTTCGGAGTAGAACGTCTCTACGGCCTCATCCTCGGTCATACCTCTATGTCTGCCGGCCGCTTCAAATGCCTTTCCTCTCGGCATGCCCGCGGGAACCCGTCACACCCTCGGAACGGTTCGCTCGGCCGTCATCACTGGCCGATTTCAGCGGTCGAACGTCGCCTCGGTGTCGATACCGTAGACCGCCTTCGGGGTTTCGACGTGCGCCCGATGGACCGCCTCCTCATACCCCTCTTCAAGCAGCCAGCGAACCCGACGGGGGACGGTCTTCGGCCCGAGCACCGCCCCCGGACGATCCGGGTCGTCGACGAAGTCCGTCTCCATCAGGAACGGCTGGCCGGACCGGGCCGCACGCGTCAGCCGGTCCCGCTCGCTCATCACGCTCGGGACCGGTCCGGCGAGTTCGCCCGCCGCGTAGTGTTTGACGACCCGTCCGCAGTCCAGCCCGACCGACTCGGCCAGCTCCGCGAGGTCGGTCAGGTCCTCGCTCGCCTCCGTGTGGAGCTGTACGGCGCAGTCGAGTCGGGCACCTCGATCGAAGGCGTGTCGAATGACCGCGTTCGAGGCGTCCCAGACGGGGTCCGGAACCTCGTAGTGCGGCCGTCCTGATTTAACTGCAAGCGCACGACCCTCCTCGACGAACGAGGCGGCGACGTCGATCCCCCCGCACATCAGGTCACGGGCGTCTTTCGGGTCAAAGCCTCGGTCGTCGACGAGCTGGGTGATGAGCCCCGGATGGACCCCCAGGACGGGCCACGCCCGCCCGGGGAGTATCTCGGTGGCCGCCTCGACGATCTCGATCGTCTCCTCGAAGACGGCCTCGAAGTCGGCCGGCTCGTCGGCCTCAACGTCGAGGAGCCACGAGGGCTTGTTCACCACGAGTAGGTGGGTGCCGCCGAGTCGAACGAAGTCGCGGACCGCCTCCAACCCACGGCCGTAACGCGGATCGAGATGGAGGTGGTTGTCGAGCACCGGCCTGTCGGGCGGGTCGTTCATATCGACGGCTTGTGTCCCGATGGGGCAAAGGGGTGTCGTCACGGCCGGTGGGGGTAAAAAGGGTGGATGAATCCGACTGCGAACGACTGTGAGGGACCAGCTACTTGTCGCCGGCGGCAGATCCGTTCGCATGGAACTCACCGTGCTCGGCTCCGGCACCGCGATGCCGGTTCCGGACCGACGGCAGGCCGGGTGTCTCCTCACCGACGGCGATCGGCGGCTGCTGGTCGACTGCGGTGCCGGCGTCCTCGCGCGGCTCTCGGAGACGAGCGTCGGCTATGAGGGCGCATCGACCGTCCTGCTCACCCATCATCACCTCGATCACGTCGCCGATCTCCTGCCGCTTATCAAGGCCCGCTGGCTCGCCGGGGAGGAACACCTCGAAGTGATCGGGCCCGTCGGCACCGCCGCGCTCGTCGACGGCCTCTTCGAGGTCTTCGACTACCTCGACGGCCGCGTCGACGTCGCCGTTCGGGAGGTCGCCCCCGGAACGCCCTTCACCGCCGCGGGATTCAACGTGACATCGCGCGAGACGCGCCACTCGATCCGGTGTCTCGCCTACCGCTTCTCCGCGCCCGGGAGCGAGGTGCCCGCGACGGACGGACCGCTCACGCTCTCGGGCGACTCGGAGGCGTTCGGCGGGCTCGCACGGTTCGCCGACGGCTGTGATGTCTTCGTCCATGACTGTTCGTTCCCCGACGACGTGGACGTCTCGGGGCACCCGACGCCGACGGCGCTCGGGGAGGCGCTCGCGGGAACCGATGTCGGGACGCTGGTGCTCTCGCACCTGTATCCGCACACGCAAGGCCGCGAGGAGGAGATGATACGGCGGGTTCGCGCCGCCGGCTTCGAGGGCGAGGTCGCCGTCGCACACGACGGGATGCGGCTATCGCCGGAATAAACGAGACGGAGCCAACATACCAGCTAATCCCGTCGAACAGTATCCGACGAGCCGATATAGATTGGTTATAACCCCCACGATCAGGCTATTTAAACGACAGCCGCACCGCCTCACCGGCGTCAAGATCGCCCTTCTCGACGACGTGGTCGTCGTCGCCGAAGGCCGCATGCAGGTGATCGTAGGTCCGCTCTAATCCCTCGACGATCACCTTCGTCCCCCCGACGACGGGCATGAAGTTCGTGTCGCCACGCCAACGCGGGACGACGTGGGTGTGGAGGTGTGCGAGCGAGCCGCCGGCGGCGTCGCCCCCGAGGTTGAGCCCGGTGTTGAACCCCTCCGGGTTGAGGTCGCGCCGGGTCGCCTCGATAGTCGCCGCCTTGAGCCGGCCGTGATCGAGCAACTCCGCATCGTCGAGGTCGGTCCAGTCCTCGACGTGCCGATTCGGAATGATCATCACGTGACCCGGGTTGTAGGGCGCGTTGTTGAGCAGCGCGTAATTGTGATCGCTGCGCGCGACGATCCGCGCCTCCCGATCGTCGCCCCGCTCGGGGAGGGCACAGAACTGACAGCCGTCTATGGGGTCGTCCTCGCGTTCGACCCAGTGGATCCGCCACGGGGCGTAGATCCGGTCCATTCAGTCGAACGAGTGGATGCCGGCGGTCGTGACCTCGACGCCGTCCTCGGTGATCAAAAGCGTGTGTTCCGCCTGGCTCACGAGCGACCCCTCTGCCTCCTTTAACACGGGATAGCCCGTGATCACGTTCGCCTGTTTGAGTCGGCGCAGCGCCATGTCGGCCCCGTCGCCGTCGAGCCATCGGGCCGCGAACGGGAGGCCGTCGAACCCGGCGATCTCCTCCAGCGTCTGGCGTGCGCGTCGGTCACGGACGCTTCGCTCGTGTTTGAGCTCGTAGATCTCCTCGGCGGTGCCCTCGCCGACCTTCCCGCGACCGTCGGTGGCGAACGGCTCGATGGCGACGGCCTGTCCGGGCTTCAACTCGACGGAGCGGTCCACCCCGCGGTTCGGCACGTTCGGTTCGGTGTGCGCGTCATACTGCTGGACGCCGTGGCCCGAGAGGTTCAAGACGGGCGTGTAGCCGTAGCCGCGGATCACGTCCTCGATCGCCTGCCCGACGACGCCGACCTCGACGCCCGGGCCGGCCTCGTCGATCGCCGCCTCAAGCGCCATCTCGGCGGCCTCGACGAGTTCGACGCTGCCGGTGTGATCGACGGTCACCGCCGCATCGGCGATGTAGCCGTCGACGTGGACGCCGATATCGAGACAGACCATCTCCTCGCCGAAGGTGGTTTCATCGTCGCGTGCGGGCGTCGCGTGTGAGGCCTCCTCGTTCACGCTGATGTTGACCGGGAAGGCGAGTCCCGCGCCAGACTCGTGGATGAAGTCCTCCGCCCATTCGGCGACCTCGAGGTGGGTGCGGCCCGGTTCCACCATCCCCCGCGCCTCGTTCATCGCTTCGACCAACACCGCACCCGCCTCGCGGTAGCTCTCGATCGCGCCGTCCTCGAAGGCATGTTCGCTCATAAACCACCCTTCGGCAAGGGGCCGCAAAGAGGTTGCGGGATGGGAGGAATACCGGTGCGAGTCGGGTGCAGCGCTCAGTCGTCGGCAAGGAGGGCTTCACGCCCCCCGTCCGGTCGGGAGGCCATCGCTTCGAGCCCCACGCCGAGGGTCCGATTCGTCATGGCGACCGAGTCGGCGGGGGACTCATCGGTGCACATCGCGCGGATCGCATCGATGTTCTCGGGGACGACGTCGGCCTCCTGGTGGACGTTCTGGAACAGATAGAGGTCGGGGCCAACCACGTTGATCGACTCCTCCCAGATGCAGTTCTCCCAGAGGTCCCCGCGTGGCCGACCCACGTCGCGGGCGAACTCCTTCAGCTTCCCGGCCCCGTCGATGGCGGCCGTCTCGGGGATCAAAAAGAGCCGCTCCTCCCCGTGGAACAGCTCGCGAACCGACTCCGTCTCCGGCTCGGTCGAAAGCGTGACGTTGAGGCTGTGGGTGTGCATCTGTGTCGCCGGCACGGTGAGTCCGAGGGTGTCGATGTCGACATCGGGAAGGATCGTGTTGACGTCGGGGCCGTGGTGGGAGGGGACGGTCACCGGGTCGGGAAGCACGTCGTTTATCGGGCCGCGGCCGGTCTCGGCGGGGTCGCCGCCGCGCCGGACGAGCGTCGCACGGACCTTCTCGACGCCATAGGCCTCATCGAGGGGGGCGATAACCCGCGAGAGCCCGGTCGTGTTACAGGAAACGACGCGGACGTGATCGGCGTCGCGGGCGGCCTCGAAGCGCGCGCGGGCGTTGAACGAGGCCTCCGCGACGGTGGCGTCCTCGCCGCCCTGATAGATGGCTTTGACCCCGTGTGCGGCGTAGATCTCGCGATTCTCCGCACCCACGCCGGATGGACAGCAGTCGACGACGATGTCGACGGCATCGAGAAGGTCGGCGAGCGTCCCGCTGACCTCGACGCCGGCCGCCTCGAACGCCGGGAGTCGGTCGGGGATCGCGGCGTAGAGGTCATAGCCCCGACGACGGGCGGCGTCGGCCTCGAAGTTCGGCCGCGTCTTTGTCACCCCGATGAGTTCCATGTCCGGCTGCACGTCGACGGCGTCGGCCACGCGTTTCCCGATCGTCCCGTATCCGTTCACACCCACGCGTATCATTGTCGGGTCATCCTCCGGCACCGGGNATAATTCTTTCGAGGAATTCTGTAATAAATTAACTACGCGGTGAGTAACGGCTCGGTTAATTCGACCGATGGCGGGTCGTAACTGAGATCCGTAATTGGGTAATTACACCCTACAGGGGAGAGATACCGGCCCGTCGAGCGGGTCGCCGGGATGGCAAGGGCTAACGCGTTGGATCCCTCACCATGGCATATGAGCGACCAGCTGGCAACGGCGGCCCGGACGGCGATCGAACAGTGTCTGTCGGTCGGCCCCGAGGAAACCGTCACCGTGATCACGGACGACAAACGGCGGCCGATCGGCGAGGCGCTGTATGGGGCGGCCCGGGCGGCGACCGACGACGTGAGCCTGATCCAGTATCCGCCGGGTGAACAACACGGCGCGGAGCCGCCCGCGCCAGTTGCGGCCGCGATGGCCGCCGGGGACGTGTTCCTCGCGCCGACGAGCAAAAGCCTGAGTCACACCCGAGCGCGGGGGGCCGCCTGCGACGGCGGCGCTCGGGGGTCGACGTTGCCGGGGATCACGGAGGAGGTGTTCATCGCGGGGTTGGACGCCGACTACGAGGCGATCGCGAGACACAGCGCGGCGGTCCTTGAACAGGTCGCGGACGCCGAGGAGATCCGCGTGACCGCTCCGGCGGGCACAGACATCACCTTCGGGATCGGCGACCGCGAGTGGCTTTCCGACACCGGGATCGTCCACGAGCCCGGCTCGTTTTCGAACCTCCCGGCCGGCGAGGTGTTCGTCGCACCCGAGACGGCGACCGGCACGTACGTCGTCGACGGGACGATGCGCCCGCATGGCCGGTTGGAGCCGGGACAAACGCTACGGTTCGAGGTCGAGGACGGCTTCGTGACCGAGATCTCCGATGACGAGATCCGCGCGCAGGTCGAGGCGGGCGCGGAGGCCGTCGGCGAGGCAGCCTACAACCTCGCGGAGCTCGGCATCGGCACGAACGTGGGCGTTCGGAAACTCGTGGGGTCCGTTCTGCTCGACGAGAAGGCCGCCGGTACGGTCCACATCGCCATCGGCGACAACGCCGGCATCGGCGGGGAGACCGACGCGCCGTTACATCTCGACGGTATCCTCACCGATCCGACGGTGTTTGCGGACGGCGAGGAAGTGACGCTCCCGGAGGCGTGAGGCGGCGGTTCAGTAGAGGAGTTCGTCGTCGTTTTCGATCATGTAGAGCGACCGCGCGGCGATGTTGACCGCGTGGTCGCCGACGCGTTCGAGGTCGCGGATCGTGAGCAGGAGCCGGGAGACGTTCTGCATGGTCATCTCGATATCCTCGTCGGCGTCGAGTTCGTCGCGGGTGATGAGGTCGCGGACGACCACGTCGCTTGCGGTCTCACACAGCCTGTCAAGTTCGTCGTCCATCTCGGCGACGGCATAACAGCCANCGACGTCGTCCCGTTCGTAGGCGGCCATCGCCGCCTCAAGCATGTCGAGGGTCATATCGCCGATCCGCTGGACGTCGACGTCCGGATAGACCTCGCGGTTGCCCTCGCGGGCGTAGCGGCCGAGGTTGGTCGCGAGGTCGGCGATCCGTTCGAGATCGGTGATGATCTTGAAGGAGGCGGCGATGAACCGGAGATCGCCGGCGACGGGCTGTTGGAGCGCGATGAGGTCGGTGCACTGCCCTTCGAGGTCGAGGTAGAGGTCGTTGATCTCCGCGTCGCCCAGGATGACCTCCTCGCCAAGGTCGGCATCGCGCTGTTCGAGGGCGTCGAGTCCAGCCCGAAGCGCCTCGGCGACGACCTCCGACATATAAAGGACGTCCTCACGGAGGTTCTCAAGTTTCGTCTGGTACTGTTCGCGTGGCATTTGCTTGCCTCCTTTCGGAGTGCGGAGACACAAAAACACGTCGCACCGCAGTCCGCACCCGAAGCGACCGATCCCCGGTGGGGCGATCGGCGGTGGTCGGTTAGAACCCGTGGCTGATCGCCTCTCCCGAGGCAGTCTCGAAGAGGTGGAGTCGGGACCGATCGAAGACCACGTCCATCTCCTGGTCCTCCTCGACGGGGACGTCCGGGTCGACGCTCATGAGCACCTGGTCGGCGGCGGCCTCCTCGTCCATACGGACCCGACCGGGCTCGCCGAGTTTGAGGTAGACGAAGATCTCGTTACCCATCGGCTCGATGACGTCGGAGTGTGCGGTAAAGCGCGCGGATCGGTCCTCGACCGATGACGCGGAATCGGCGATATAGACGTCCTCGGGGCGGACCCCGAGCGTTACCCTGTCGCCGACGTTCGCTTCATGCGTTCCGACGTCGAACTCGATATCGACGTGTTCGGAGCTGAACCCGTATCCGTCACCTCACCCTCGATGAAGTTCATCGACGGCGACCCGATGAAGCCGGCCACGAAGAGGTTCGCCGGCTCGTTATAACAGACGAGCGGCGGGTCGATCTGCTGGAGCTGCCCGGAGTTGATGACGGCTATCCGGTCGGACATCGTCATCGCCTCCGCCTGATCGTGGGTGACGTAGATGATCGTCGTGTCCAGCTCCTTGTGAAGCCGCTGGAGCTCCGTTCGCATGTGGACACGGAGCTTCGCGTCGAGGTTGGCCAGCGGCTCGTCCATCAGGAAGACGTCCGGGTTGCGAACGATCGCGCGGGCGATGGCGACGCGTTGTCGCTGCCCACCCGACATCTCATCCGGCATCCGATCCATCATCCCCTCAAGCTGGACGACCTCCGCGGCGTTCTCGACGCGGCGATCTATCTCCTCCTCCTCGTATTTCCGCAGTCGAAGCCCGAAGGAGATGTTGTCGTAGACGTCCATGTGCGGGAACAACGCGATGTTTTGGAAGACCATCGAGACGCCGCGGTCCTTCGGCGGGAGGTTCGTGACGTCGCGCTCGCCGATCATCACGTTCCCTTCGGTGGGAAGCGTGAGCCCAGCGATCGTCTCCATGGTCGTCGATTTCCCGCACCCCGACGGGCCGACGAACGTGACGAACTCGCCGTCCCGTATCTCGAGGTTCATATCGTCGACTGCCGTTACGTCACCATACCGCTTCGTGATGTGTTGTAGTTGTACGTCCGCCATGAATTACTCCTTGAGTGCCCCCGATGTCAGTCCGCTCACGATCTTCTCCTGTGCGACGACGACGAGCAGGGCGACGGGGATGACCCCGGCGATGCTCGCGGCCGCCATCAGATTGAACAGTACCTCGTGTTGCCCCTGGTAACGCAGGATCCCCTCGACCAGCGGTGCCCAGTTGTGCTCCCGGCCGTCCGTCATCAACGAGGAGAAGAAGTACTCGTTGTAGACGGCGATGAACGTCAACACCCCGGCGGTCGCGACGCCGGGTGCCGACAGCGGCGCGATGACCCGGAACAGAGCGCCGATGCGGGTCGTCCCCTCGACGCGGGCCGCATCCTCCAGACCGTCAGGGATCTGCGAGTAGAAGGTCGTCAGGATGAAGATCGAAAGCGGCATGAACAGCGCCGAAAACGGGATCAACATCGCATACGGCGTGTTATAAAGCGTTCCGTCCGCGAGGATCGGACGCATCACGTCCACGGGCGTGTTGAACAGTTGGTTCAACGGGATGAAAAACGCCGCCGGTGGGAAGAACGATACGATGAGCACCAGCAGCATCAGCGGCCCTTTGAACCTGAACTGGAGCCGGCCGAAGACGTAGCCGGCGAGGCTCGCGACGACGATGACGATCACCGTCGTCACCGCCGCGATGACGAAGCTGTTGAAGATGTATCGATGGAACGGGACCGTGGTGAACACCTCAACGAACGCAAAGAAGTTGATCCCCATCGTCACTTCTCCCTCCGCGAGGAGGGTAGGGTCGAAACTTCCCGGCAGGAAGATGATGTTCTGTAAGCTCCCTCGCTGTGTCAACGCCACCATGAGCAGCCAGTAGAACGGGAACAGCGTCGTCACGAGGAAAAACACCGTCGCGGTGTAGAACATCGATTTGTAGGCGCGCTCGGGGTTCGAGATCATGTTCGCCGCCCACTGTTCGAGCGGCCCCCGGTCCAGTTCGGGCTCCTCGCCCGGCGAGTACTCTTTCAGCTTCTCCGCTGCGCTCTCTTCGCTCATTAGGCGAACCCTCCTTCGGTTTCACGGAAGCGCCACAGATAGACGATCACGAACAGCCCGATGATCACCGCGGTCATGAACGCGACCGTCGCCGCCGTCGCGTAGATCCGCGTCCCGCCGAAGAGCCCGTCGACGACGAGACAGGTGAGCGACGGCACCGTCGAACAACCGACTGTCGAGTCGATGACCCCGTAGACGCGCATCGCGTCCAGCGTGCGGAACAGCATCGCGACCAGAAGCGCCGGCATCACGATCGGCAGCGTGATCATCTTGAACCGCTGCCACGGCGACGCGCCCGACACGCGGGCGACGTCATAGAGGCTACGGTCGACGCTCTGGAGCCCGGCAAGGATGAGCAGGGCCATGAACGCCGCCGTCTTCCAGATGTCGGCCACCAGGACGATGATGAATCCGTCCCGGCTGCTCGCAAGCGGCGAGGAGCCGAAGATCCCCAACCACTGCATCAGGTCGGAGCCGAACCCGACCGTTGGCTGGAAGATCAGGTAGAACAGCATCCCCTGGATGGCGACCGGGATCGCCCACGGCAGGATGATCGCGACACGGACCCAGCGACGGCCGCGGAACTCCTTGTCGAGAACGAGCGCCTGCCCGAAGCCGATGAGCGTCTCGAAGATGACGCTCAAGATCGCGAACGCGAGCGTGACGAAAAGCGCCTGTCGAAGGAACGGCGTCCCGAGCTCAAGGAACGGGAACGATCCCGAGAGGCCGACGTCAACGAACTCCCGCGTCAGGCGGGTGTCACCGGTGAACACGTCGATGTAGTTCTGGATGCCGACGAACTCACCGAACGGGTCAGCGCCTGCGGTTTCATCCGCCAGGAGTGACATCCGGAACGTGGCGATCAGTGGATAGAACGCCACGATCGCAAGCAGGATGAACGCCGGAATCAACAGGATGTACGCGTAAGCGGCCTCACTAAGCGTCTCCATCCGGTTGACAGGTCTCTGTAGCAGGCGCCGGAGGGCATTTGAACCTTCGTTCGATCTATCTGTGGCCATTTATGTCTCAGTCCTGATCGCTCGTTTCGAGCTGTTCTTGAAGATCCTCCATCGCCTCCTCAGGCGTCTTCTCCTGGGTATAGGCGTCGTGAACCTCCTGATATACCTGTGCAGCCTGCTGCGGCCAGACGTCGGTGACCGGGCGCGCGATCGTGTGCTCCCCCGCGACGGCGAGGGTGTCGAGGTAGCGGCCGATCGGCCCGAGTTCGTCGGGGTCGGCGGCTTCGACGACCTCCGGAACCGGCGGAAGGTTCCCGTTCAGCTCGAAGACGGTGAGCATGACGTCGTCGTCGACGAAGGCCTCAACGACCTCGATGGCCGCGTCGAGGTTCTGGGAGTTCGGATTCACGGTGAGGTGCCAGCCGCCGAGCGCGTGCTGGGTGCCGCCGAGCCCGTCATACTGGGAGTCCCCCGGCGAAACACCGTATGGAAGCGGCATCGTCCCCAGGTCCTCGCCGAAGGCGTCGTCCTCGCCGTTGATGACGACCGAGTAGGGCCAGTTGCGGTGGAAGATGGCGTTGCCGTTCGTGAACGGTTCGCGGGCATCCTCCTCGGTGTACTGCACGAGGTCATTGTTCGTGATCTGCGGGAAGTCCGGATGCGCCTCCTCGTCCTCGTCGCCGTACATGAACGCGCGCATCATCCGGATCGTCTCGATGACCGGTTCCTCGGTCACCGTGACGGGCCGGTCACCGCGCTCGAAGAGGTTCTCCCGCCCCCCGAAGAAGGCACCGCCGAACGAGGACATCGTCTCGTTGAACGTACAGCAGGCAAGCCCCTCGTAGGCGGCTGCCTGGGTGGTGAACCCGTAGGTGTACTCGTCCTCGCCGCCGTGGTAGTCCCAGACGTCGGCGACCATCTCGGCCCACTCCTCCCAGGACATCGGCTCGGTGGCCCAGTTTTCACCCTCCGGATCGTAGCCGGCCTCCTCGACGAGGTCCTTCCGGTACTGCATCACCGGATAGTCGGGGAAGAACGGGACGCCGAAGAGCTCCCCGGTCTCCGGGTGGGTTGCCGTGTCGACGGACGCCTCGAGATATTCGTTTTCGATACGTGAGAGGACGTCGTCGGACAGCTGCTCTTCGAGGTTGAGGACCTGTTCGCGGAGGATGAACGGGATCGTCCATCCGCTGTCCATCATGAAGATGTCCGGGTCCCCACGGTTGGCGTCGAGCGCCGCTTGATAGTCCTCACGGCGGGAGTCGGTCTCGAAGTCGCCGGGAAGGACCTCGAGTTCGATGTCCTCCGAGAGGCCGGCGTCGTACAACGCGGCCTCGATCTCGTCCTCGATCGCCTCGAAGTCGGCGTCGGCGGACAGTTGGACCGTCGTCGTGCCGTCGTCGTCATCACCGCCTGTACACCCCGCTATCCCCATCGCCGCGCCCGTTGCACCGGCGGCCGCCATGAAGCGACGCCGCGAGACGCTGCTCTCTCTCAGATCGCTATTTGGGTCAGTATCGACCATTACGTTTTGGGGATTATGTAGAGCCCCTAAATATACTTTTGGGAAAGATTACTACTTTTGTTGTACCAATCTAGCCGCCGCTAACGGCGCGAATATCCGACCATCATTTAAATAACGATCAATAACAGAAAAACATTTCGCTTAACGTGATCATGCGTCAGGAGATCACGGCGGGCACCACCGACGCTCGGGAAGCGTCTGCGGTGGCCTGAGCATCCGGGGATTCAGTCGGCGATCCGTTCCGGAAGCGGCCCCTCGTAGCCGTCCGGAACGTATGGGCAGAGGGGATCGCTCCCGGTGGGATCGCCGGTCTCGGCGTAGGCACGCGATCGACTCCCGCCGCAGACGTGTCTGAACTCACAGGCTCCACACTTGCCGTTGAAGCCATCGGGGTCCCGAAGTGACCTGAAGAGATCCGATTCGCGATAGATGTCCACGACCGAGGACTCCCGAACGTTACCGGCCGATCGCGGAAGGAATCCGGATGGATACACCTCACCGACGTGGCTCACGAACGCGAACCCGCAACCGGCGGTGATCCCGGCCCGTCGTCGGCTCCCCTCGCGGCCGCCGTCCTCGCGTTGAATGCCGACCCGGCGATAGAACGGTGCCTCGGTGGTCTTCACGCCAAAGGGCTCCTCGGCGTCGACGTCGTGGAGCCACTCCATGATCCCTTCGGCGCGCTTCGGGGAGATCGGGGTCAGCACGCCGCCGCGCCCGACGCGGACGAGGAAGAACACGCTCCAGAGGACGACCCCCAACTCGCCGACCAGTTCCCGGATCGCCGGCAGCTCCTCGACCGTATCGGCACACACCGTCGTGTTCACCTGTACCGGGACGCCGCACTCCTGTGCGGCTTCCGCCGCGGCGATCGTATCGGCAAAACTCTCCTCCCCACGGAACGCGTCGTGTGACTCGCGGGTCGCCCCGTCGAGGCTGACGGCCATCCGTGCCATGCCGGCGTCTGCGAGTTCGGCGACGCGGTCGCGTGTGAGCGATCGCGTCCCGCTCGGCGTCACCGCGATCCGGAGGCCCCTGTCCGTTCCATATCGAATGAGTTCAGCGAGGTCATCTCGCCGGAGGGGATCACCGCCGGAGAACACGACGAGTTGCCCGTCGCCGAACTCGGCCGCGTCATCGAGCAACGCCATCGCTTCCTCGGTGTCGAGTTCGTCCGGATGTCGTTGCGGTACGGCGGCGGCCCGGCAGTGGCGGCAGGCCAACCCACACGCCTGGGTTACCTCCCAGATAAGCACCAATGGGGCGGTATCGAAATCGACCGTCCGGCCCATCGGCCCGGCCTTCCGTGTAGCCGGCCGCCCACCCCCGCCCGCTCCCTCAGAAGCCGGGTCAGCCGATCCCCGGCCCTGTGACGTGTCCGACCGTTCTTCGTTCGGGACGGAAACCGCACGGGAGTCCGGCGGATCAGGGTGCTCGGTCGGGTTGACGCTGGGTTTCATCATCCGTACTTATCGGCCGGCTACCCTCAACCGTCACCGGTCTTCTTACCCATCGGGAACGGGGCCGAAGATGTTCGGGTTGTGTGCGAAGCTACGACCCTCAGTAGCGCCCGCACCTCGCTGTGCTCGGTGCGGATGCCGGCCTCGATAAGGGAACCACAGTTGCAACGCTCGATGATGCAACGAATGGAAGAAAGTGGGTTGGGGCAGATTTGAACCACCGGACGGCAAGCCGTCCGAGCCCGCACCTCGCTGTGCTCGGTGCGGATGCCGGCCTCGATAAGGGAACTACAGTTGCAACGCTCGATGATGCAACGAATGGAAGAAAGTGGGTTGGGGCAGATTTGAACTGCCGGCCTCCTCCATGTCAAGGAGGTGTCATAACCGGACTAGACTACCAACCCGAGCGGGCTTACTGGCGCATTCTTGGATTTCCGGGGGACATAATTGAACCTTTCGGATCGGGGGTCCGTGTGGTGGTTTTCTCACGCACACCGTGGACGGTCGCGTCCGCGAGGCCTCACGTAGCCGCTTCCGTCCGCTTTTATCCGACCCCTCCACACGTTTCGATATGGTTGACCTCTCCACCCGCGCCGCGCGTCTCGACGAGTACCTCTCCGCGCGGGGGCTTGAGGCGGTCTGGTTCGCCCGCCCAAACGGGTTCGCCTGGCTCGTGGGCGGCGATAACGTCGTGGATGCCGATTCCGAGGTCGGCGTCGCCGCCGCCGGCTACGACGGGACGTTCCGTGTGGTGACCGACAGTATCGAGGCCGATCGACTCGCCGAGGAGGAGGTCCCGGAGGAGGTCGCGGTCGAACCGTACCCGTGGTACGAGGCGTCGCTCGCCGAGGCCGTCGCTGAACGCTCTCCAACACCCGCCGCGGCGGACTTCCCCGTCCCGAATTTCAAGCCGATCGACCCGTCCGACCTCAGGCAGCCGCTCACCGATGACGACGTCGAGCGCTACCGCGAACTGGGCCGGGAAGCCGCCATCGCGGTCGAAACCGTCTGTCGGAACCTCGAACCCGACGACCCGGAGTACGAGGTCGCTGCCGGGATCGAGATCTCGTTGGCCTCCCGCGACGTCAACACTCCCGTCGTGCTCGTCGGCGGGGCCGATCGCGCGCAGGCGTATCGACATTTCACCCCAACCGATGCCCGCCTCGGGGACTATGCATTGGTCTCGGTCACCGCCGAGCGCGATGGACTGTACGCCTCGCTCACCCGAGCCGTCCTCTTCGATCCGCCCGAGTGGTTCGAGAAACGGCATCGCGCCGCGGCCCGGGTCGAGGCGACCGCGCTTGCAGCGACCCGGGCGGCCGTCCGCGGCGACCTCGACGGCGGCACGGCTGGAACCGTCTTCACCGCGATCCAGTCCGCTTATGAGGCGGTCGGCTTCCCCGAGGAGTGGACACACCATCATCAAGGCGGTGCAGCGGGCTTCGCCGGGCGGGAATGGGTCGCGACGCCCGGGAGCACCGATCGCGTTCACGCCCCGATGGGGTACGCCTGGAACCCGACGGTTCAGGGGACGAAAAGCGAGGATACCCATCTCGTCGCGGACGACCGGATCGAGACGCTCACGAAAACCGGTCGGTGGCCGACACACGAGGTGACACCGGTCGACATCGAGGGGATTTCCACCGATCCGATCCCGCTTCACGCACCCGTGGTTCGCTAGGCGGGCTAACCGATCGGGCTCAAAAGGAGTGGTATAAACCCGGGGACGTGAGGGTCGTCGTGCCCGCTCAGTAGACGTACTCGGTCTCGTCGATGCCCACGTAGTTCCGTTTCGTCCGTCGCTTACGCCACTTATAACTCAAGAGGAGTTTGGCCGACTCCCAACCCGACCGATACGGCTGTGAGAGCAGGCCATCGCCCGTCTCCGCGGCGAGCATCGCGTCCGCCGCGCCGATGATCCGGTTCCAGTCGTCCGGGTCGTAGTCGGCGACGGCGTCCGCCATGGTCACGTTGCGAACGATCTCGTCGCCGATCGCCTCCTTCCATCGTCGATTGTAGGCGGCCATGTCGCCGCGGGCGACCAACTCCCCGGCTATCGCGCCGGTCCGAACGGCGACGTGGTCGCCGCCCTCGTGGAACGCCGAGGTCGTCCCCATCGCGCCGCCGACGACGGCGATCCCCGCCTCCGTCGGCGAATCGATCGGCTGCGTCGAAGAGATGGCGTACGTTTCCGTCCCACCCCGCTTGCCCGCGTCCTCGACGAGCGGGAACGCCTCGTCGATGTCGTACTCGTCGCCGTACTGCCAGTCGAGCAGTCGACGGATGTACTCAGAGCCCTTCGGGATGGAGTCGTCCTCCGACGAGAGGAGGTGATACGCCTCCACATCGAAGTCGTCGATGTCGAGTCCGATCGGCATCGTCAACCCGATCCGACAGACCCGATCGCGGTTTGGGAAGATCCAGGGGTAGGCCGTCTCGCCGGGCATCACACCCCACCAGAAGACGATGGCGTCCTGCACCTCATTATATACTTCCTCGGGAACGCGTCGATACTCCTGGTACGCGATGTGGTTGGCTTCGTGGGACGCGAGCCGTTCGGACGCCTTCGAGCCGTCCGGCAGGAACCGGTCGAGCACGCGGTTCGTGACGGTTCGCTGGGGGCCATCCGCGAGCACGACGAAGTCCGCGCCGACCTCGTCGCCGGAGGCGAGTTCGACGACGTGGCGTGGCTCCGAGCCGCCCGGTGTGACGTCGAGGTCCGTTCGAACGTCGCGAACGGAGACGCCGACGCGATACTCCGCGCCGACCCCCTCGGCACGCTCACGCATCCAGTCGTCGAATCGCGCGCGGTGGAAGGTGTATCCGAAGTGATCATACGAGGAGTCGATCCCCGTCGAGTACAGCGTCGCCGCCGTGTCCGGCCCGCGGAACTCCGCACGGGTTAACTCACACTGGAGGACCCCCTCGTCGAACTCGTCGGGATGGATCCCCATGATGTCGACCCAGTAGTCCAAGATACCGGCTGCGTCCGTCGAATCCGGCCCGATGGCCTCCCGATCCGCCCGCGGAACGCCCTTTTCGAGGACGAGCGCGTCGGCACCGGCGTCCGCGGCCGCGTGCGCCGCAGCGGTCCCGCCCGGACCGCCGCCCACGATCGCGACGTCTACTCGTTCCATATTCCGAGAGGTGACCGTCCCAGTATTAATCTCACGGTCGGTTGGCGGACTCTCTCGCGAACGTTCGTGCGGAACGGTCGGATGTCGATGAGGGGTGGAACGGTCGGATGTCGGCGAAGGGCCGGGGCTCGAACATAATGGACAGATATATTCTTAAGAGCCAATGATAGCCGGAGACATACAATGGCAAGAGAAACTTGGGCGACACGCTTCGGCTTCATCCTCGCCGCGGTCGGCAGCGCGGTGGGACTCGGTAACATCTGGCGGTTCCCGTTTATTACCGGTCAGGAGGGTGGATCGGCGTTCCTGCTCGTCTATCTCCTGTTTATCGCGCTCATCGGATTCCCGGCGATCCTCGTCGAGTTCGTGATCGGGAGACGGACCGAACGCAACCCGGTCGGCGCGTTACGTGAACTCGGCAGCGGGATATGGAAATATGTCGGCTGGCTCTTCGTGATCACGGGATTCGTCATCCTCGCGTACTACAGCGTCGTCGCCGGCTGGTTCCTCCGATACACCCTGATCGGGATCACGGATGGGTTCGCCGCCGGCGCGGCGAGTCCCGAGGAGGCGGAGGCGCTCTTCGGCGCCGTCTCGACCGGCCTCGACTCGCTGTTGTTCCACGCGATATTCATGGCGTTCGTGATCGCCATCGTCGCCGCCGGGATCCGCAGCGGGATCGAGGTCGCGGTGAAGGTGATGGTCCCAGCAATCGTCGTCCTCCTGCTCGGACTCGCCGCGTACGGCGTCACCCTCGATGCCTCCTCGGAGGCGTACGTGTACTACCTCTCGCCCGACTTCGGCGTCATCGTCGAGAATTGGACGAGCATCCTGCCCGCCGCGGCCGGACAGGCCTTCTTTACGCTCTCGCTCGGGATGGGCGTGATGATCACCTACGCCTCCTACCTCGGTGAGGACCGCAACCTCGCGGAGGACGCGGGGGTCATCGCCGGGCTCGACACGCTCATTGCCGTCCTCGTCGGCTTCGTCGTCTTCCCGTTCCTCTTCGCGGCCGGGCTCACCCCAGGCGACGGCGGTGCCGGCGAGATCTTCATTAGCCTGACCGCCGCGTTCACCGAGATCCCCGCGGGTCGGATCGTTGGGATCGTCTTCTTCGCGATGGTGGGAATCGCGGCGCTCTCGTCGGCGATCAGCATCCTGGAGGTCGTCACCTCCTACCTGGTCGACGAGTGGGATGTCGCCCGGGTACCCGCTGCGACCGGCCTCGGCGTGGCGATCTTCCTGCTCGGCGTTCCCGTCACCGTTGATCTGGTCTTCCTCGACCTGCTGGACGGGTTCGCCGACGGCGTGCTCCTCGTGCTCGGCGCGCTGCTGTTGTCGATCTTCGTTGGCTGGGTCATTCCGGAGTTGGCCCGCGACGAACTCGAACGGGGCATCGGCGACATCGGCGGCCTCGGGATCGCGTGGATCTGGATCGTCCGGGTTCCGGTCGTCGTCGTCGTCTTCATCTCGCTGTATCTCGGCGTGCTTGAGTACGCAGAGTTCCTGACCGAGGACTTCGCCGGCTGGCTCGCCGAACGGTAAGGGTCGAACCGGTCACCGGGGCGGTGGCACCTCTCAACGTTCGTGTATCTGCAGACCCACGGGCCGCTTGGAGGGGCACCACGGCCGCCGTGTATACCGCGTTGCTCGGGGAGGTGCACGGAAAACGCGACGGTAGGGGAACCGGATCGACGAAAAGACACAAGTTCTCACAGCCGCTAGGGCATGGTATGCAACCCTCCAAGGAGCGTGAGGCGGCCGACGGCGACCCGTTGGACGACCTCGATGACCTGCTCGACGACGATCTGTCGAGCGATGGGGGGACGGCGAGCGCATCCGACCGCAACGATGACGCCAGCGAGGCCACGCGGCGGGGGGCAGGTATTCGGGACCGGGTCGGCGTGAACGGACGCTGGTTTTCCCTGAAGGGGTTCGCGATCGCGTCCGTCGCCATCGGCCTCGGCGTCTTTCTCGGCGGGATGCTCCCGCTCGTCGGCGGAACGATCGGTCACGCAGCGGGCGTCCTCCTCGGGGCGTTCCTCGTCGGCCTCGTCCTCTCGACACGCCGCTACGTCGAGACGGGGGTCGCCGGCGCGGGCGTCGGGGCCGGCAGCGCGCTGTTGAACGTGCTCGGGATCGGCTTCCTGCCGATCGGCCTCCAATACATCCAAGAGTGGGGGCTCGCGCTGCTCGCGGTCGGCGGCGGGATCGGCCTCGTGCTGGCGCTCGTCGGACACTACTTCGGACGCGACCTGCGCGCGGGCCTTGTGGCGAGCGTCGAGTGAACGGGAGCATAACTGGCACCGAGGGGCGGGTTCCTCGCTGATCCGTGAGTGAAGGACCCTCCCGCGGGCCCACTCAGACGTCGAACTCGTAGACGACCGTCGAGCAGTCCGAACAGGCCAACACCGGGCGGTGTGGTTTTCGATGGCTCGTGCCCGGTCCTCCACAGCAGTTTCGCAAGGTCGTCTCGACGACGGGGCCGGCACAGACCGGACAGGTGCTCACGAGGGTTCGGAGCGGTTCGGCCGCGGGCGCGCGGAGATCCGTCGGCACGTCAAACCCGGCGAGCGTCTCGGCGGCGGCCGTCTCGGCGATCGCTACCGCCCGGGAGAGCCAAATATCACGGCCGCCGGCGAGGAGGATTCGATTCGCGTGCACCTCCGCGTCGGGGTCGCCTGCGGCGACAGCGGCCGCCCGCTCGGCGAGCGCCTGCTCCGACAGCGTGCGGAGTTCGGCCATCCGGTCCTCGAAGGCGACACGAAAGTCGTCCGTCAGGCGGAGGTCCTCGCCGTCGGCGACGACCACGCCGGCGTCGATGAGCGTCCCCAACAGCTGCTTTGGATCGACCGATTCAGCGATGGAGTCGCTCTCGACGTGCTTTTCGGGACCGAACTCGACTGGCAGCAACTCGACGACCCGCGGCGCGAACCGGGGCGTTCCGGGGATCACGTACCCACGGAGGTAGATCGCACCCCCGCCAACGAGCAGGACGAGTGGGGCAAGCGGGGTGAAAAGCAGTCCAGCGGCACCAGCAAGCAGGACGACGATGGCGAGGTTGACCGCGGTACAGGGCCAACATCGGTTCGCGCCCGTGTACTCGGGTCGCCGAAGTCGATCGATAAAGGTCATGTCATCGCGTGGACGGCCCGCCGATAAGGGTGTTGCGGGGCCGGCCGACGACGTGGTCGGTGTCTGCCCCTGGGTTACGCTCACCCGCCGAATCCGTACCGCGTGTTCACGTAGGCGGCGATCTCCCGTCGTTCGAGCGCCGCAAAGCCGACGAGGATGGCGGCGAACCCGAGGATCGCCTCGCCCTCGATGAGGTGACCGAGCAGTACCCAACTGCCGATCGTGGCGACGATCGGCTCCACGTAGCCGACGAGGTGGAGCTGGGTCGGCCCAACCGCATCGAGCAGCGCGAAGTAGATCAGAAACGCCACCACGCCGGAGAGGACGGTGAGATACGCGAGGGAGACGACCGCCGTCCCGCTCCAGACGATCGCCGCCGGCGACTCCCGCAGCACGCCCGCACCCACGAACAACATCACCGCGCCGATCACCATCGCCCACCCCTGGAGCGCGGCGATCGGGAGGTCCGTCCGGAGCGGTCGCAACAACACCGCCCCGATGGAGAACGTCACGGCCGCGAAGAACGTGAGAATCACCCCGACCAGTTCGGGCGGCATCCCGAAGACGGCACCCGACCCGTCACCGGAAGCGAACCCGCCAGGGTCGGCGATGATCACCACGCCGAGGAGGCCGAGCGCAAAGCCGGCGATCTCGAACGGACCGAGGCGCTCGGAGGGGAGCAGCAGGGCGGCGAAGGCGGCGGTCAGGACCGGCGCAAGGCTGACGACGACCGCGGCGACAGCGCCGGGAATGTAGAGTTCGCCGACGTAGAGGAACCCGTGATAGGCGGCGATGACGAACGCGCCGGCGATACCGACGCCGAGCCACTCCTCGCGGCCATGCGGGATCCACCGGTCGGCGACGAACACGGCGTATCCGAGGACGATCACCCCGGCGATCAGATACCGGATACCCGCGAACAGCAAGGGCGGAAAGTACGCCAGCCCGGCCTCGATAGCGACGAACGAGGTCCCCCACAACGTCGCAAGAAGGAGGAACGCGCCGGCGACACCGGCGGGATTTGAACACAACTTTTGCAGGTTCATTCGATGTTGATCCAGATCAGCGTAGTATACTTAAACTAACCTCTTATCAAACGCAGTTACGTGAATGGTAAATCACACAATTGGACGAGATTCGATTCCCCTCCCGGTATCCCTCAATTCATTAGACAATTATCCGAGCGTGTCGGGAGACATATATACGAGTCCTACACGAGTAAGACGTACATGGACGAGCGCGACGTGCGGCTGCTCAAGGCGATCTCCGATCTCGGAACCGGAAGCCCGGAAAAACTTCACGACGAGACGGGGATCCCCGTCTCCACGATCCACTATCGGCTCAACAACCTTCGGGACGCGGGTGTCATCGAAAACGACCTCTACGACTTCGACCACGAAGCGCTCGGGCTCGGCGTCACGATCATCGTCGAGGTGCACGCGGACTACGAGGGCCCCTACGACGAGTTCGCGGACGAGCTCCTCGCCGTCGAGGGGGTGACTGAGGCGTTCTTCACCATGGGTGAGACCGATTTCGTCGTTCTCGCCCGGCTCTCCTCCTCGGACACCGTCGAACGACTGATAAGCGAGTTCGAAGGGATCGAAGGGGTCGAGCGAACCAACTCGACGTTCACCATCGCGACCCTCCGTGACGAGTCGCGCGCGCCGGCGACATACGACCTTGAGACGCTGATCGAGGAGCTGACGGACTGATCGAGGGGCCTCAGGCCCGCTTGCCGATCTCCTCGCGCAGCACCTCGGAGACGACCTCGCCGTCCGCCTTCCCACGAAGCGCGCCCATGGCCTCGCCCATGAGCCCGGAGAAGGCGGCCATCCCCTCCTCTGTGACCTGTTCGGCGTTCCGCTCGACGACCTCGACGACGGCCTCCCGCACCGCCTCCTCGCTCACACCTGAGAGACCAGCGACCTCCACGGCCTCAGCAGGTGTCAGATCGGGGTTCTCCGCGAGCGTCGTCAACACCTCAGGGACGCCCTCCTTCGCGAGGTCCCCGTCGTCGACGAGCGAAAAGAGCCCGAGGAAGTGCGCCTCGGTGAGCGTCTCGACCGGCGCGCCCTCCCGGCGGATCTCCGTCGTCGTCGACTCCAGCGTCGTGGCCGCGAACGTCGGATCGACGCCCGCCTCGACGGCCGCCTCAAACGTAGGGAACCGACGACCGAACGCGACCTGTTCGGCGAGGCCGAGGTCGAGACCGAAGGACTCGGCGTAGCGCTCGGCCTTTACGTCGAGGAGTTCGGGCACGTCGACGTCGCTGGGGTCGGGTTCGACGGGCGGGACGTCCGTCTCCGGATACATCCGGGCGGCCCCCGGAAGCGGGCGAAGGTACCGCGTCGTGCCGTCGTCGTTCGCGCCGCGCGTCTCCTCGGGAACGCCCTCGATGGCCGTTTCCGCCCGGTCGGCGACCGCCTCGATCGCCAGCTTGGCGGTCTCGGCTTCGGCCGCGACGAGTGCAACCGCGTCGCCCTCGCCGGCACCGACCGCCTCGCGAAGCGTCTCGACCTCCGCAGCCGTCACGCCGTAGGCCGGCAGCTCGTCCGTGTGGAAGATCCCGCCGGCACCGTGACGTTTTGCGTGATCCGAGAACTCCGTCCCGAGCCGACGGTCGGGTTGGATCTCGTGACCGACGAGCCCCTCGAAGCCGAAAAGCGGGACCGCACACACCGCCCCGTCCCCATCGAGAGCGCCGCGGATCACGCCGGAGTCGGTGTCGCTGAACAGCGCCGTCACGTCCTCCACGTCGCCGACGTGGGCGTCCCGCTCACGGAGTTGGTCGCGGATGGCGAGCAGCTCGGCCTGCCGACCGACCTCGCCGCGAACGATCGCCTCGATCCCGTCGAGGTCCTGGACGCCTTTCACCTCCACGCGTGCGCCATCCGCGATGGAGACGTTCACGTCCTGACGGATCGTCCCGAGCCCGCGTTTGACCTTACCGGTCGAGCGCAGCAGGGTACCGATCCGTTCAGCGGCCTCGCGCGCCTGTTCCGGGCTGGAAATATCCGGCCCCGTGCCGATCTCGACGAGCGGGACGCCGAGGCGGTCAAGCGAGTAGACGACCCCTCCGTCGTGTTCCTCAACGCGTTTCGCGGACTCCTCCTCCAACATGAGGTCCTCGATGGAGACCGACCCCTCGCTCGTCTCGATCGACCCGCCCTGTGCGAGCAGCAACGAGCGCTGGAAGCCGGAGGTGTTCGAGCCGTCGATGACGAGTTTCCGCATGACGTGTGCCTGATCGACGACCGTCGCGTCAAGCATGGTGGCGATCTGGAGGGCGACGTCGAGCGCCTCCGTGTCGACCCGGCGCGGGGGCTCGTCGTCCTCCTCGACGAGACAGGTCGTATCGTAGGCGAGGTAGGTGAACTCGCGGTCGACGCGGCTCTCCTCGACGGCGGCCGCGTCGAGCTCGCCGAGCTCGCTTTTCGTCGGATGGAGGTGACGGACCAGCTTTCGTTCGGCCTCCTCGGGGTCTCGTTCGACGGTCGGGGAGTCACAGAAGAGCTTCGTCGCCGTGTCGAGCTGTTGGTGGATCTCCAACCCAGCGATGAGGCCCAACTCCTCGTAGTCGTACTCGGTCATTACGACCCACTCCGGCCGCCCGCGACTAAAAGCATGGCCGTTCGCGGCTGTGCGGCCCCGTTTCGTGGACGCGGCGCGGCCGCTCGGTGGGTCGTTGGTTCGAAGGATTGTGCGTGGGTGCTGTCGTAGAGACAACACCGTGCATCGGTTGTGGGCCCGGTGGGGGCCGCATACGATGCGTGGGACCGGATTTGAACCGGCGGACCTCTACAGGACAGCGCCCTCAACGCTGCGCCGTTGGCCTGGCTTGGCTACCCACGCTCGTGTGGTTTCTGTCGCACTT
>SL_8KL_010_SEDDRAFT_10000434_pt1 | contig 36267 bp, 31 predicted proteins | sample SodLakKL_010_SED_4_FD_11160 | JGI IMG/M metagenome (IMG submission 11160)
AATAGATTTTTGACCTTTTTACACCATCCACAGGTACTGATCGTAAATACTTTAACATCTCTCTCGTTTTTTTCTCCACTAACAAGCTCTTTTGCGCACATGATTCAGAAAAGTGATATCAGGATAAAAAGTTTAGGTATGCCTCTATAGGTCCGCTAGCATAATCTTTAAATCAAGGACCCATGGTAAAATGGAACAGTCATGGATTTACAGTTTGACAGAAAAGAGATGTTCATGATAAGCGTCATAATATTGATGATTTTAGCTTGGACTATGGGGAATCTAGGAGGAGCCTATTTTGGTATGGAGGATGAAGAGTGGGGAGAGTCACCAGAAAGAGTAGATTATGATGGAACTGGAACGCCTTTTGTTTTGGAAATACCAGATTTTCTCGGAGAGGTTTTTTTTGCTATAGTCATCGTGGGTTTTGGAGTATGGCTTTTGTTCTCAGACGAAGGTTGGAAGAGCAAGAGTATAAGAGGGTGTGCTTTTTTAGTTGTGATCTCTTTCATATATTTTTTAGATCATATTCTACCTGTATTCCTATCCATACTTTTACGGTTTAGAGCTGTTTTTCCAGATGTAGATTTTTCCGTTCCAGATATCATTTTTGGAAACGATTCTCAACCGATTTTCTCACCCCTAGGGTCTAGTATAGGAATATTGATTCTTCTTTCATCTATACTAGTCGTTATATTTTTCTTCATCAGACAGAAAAAGCTTTCAGAGCAAAGCAATGAAACTAAGGAAGACATCTCTTCAACGGCCGATAGAGCTATTAATGAACTGCATGAAGGCGAGGATGTCAGAGACATCATAATACGGAACTATCAAAAGATGCTGATCATTCTTGAAAAAGAAGGCATCAAACAGGAGATATCTTTTACGCCTAGGGAGCTAGAAAAGATGGCCCTAGTTAGACTTCCATTGACAGAAAGTACCATCGATGAAATGACTAGCTTGTTTGAAGAGGCAAAATACAGTGATCACCCTTTAGGAGAGAAAGAACGAAGTCAAGCAATAGCTAATTTCAAGCAGATAAAAAACGAATTGGAGGGGATGAAAAATACCTGAAGAATCCGGAGGATCGCTTGCGAGGAAGGATGTGAGTTACGTCCTGTTTATGAAATTAGCGGCTATAATGACCGTGACCCTGTTAACGATGTTTGCTAGAGGTATCAGGCCTGGTATCGTTATAGCAATCTTAATATTCCCTCTTTGGCTTTTAGCAGAAAAACTGATGATGGATACCGACTCCTCTTCTCTTTGGAAAATTATCGAAGAGAAAGAAGATTTCTCAAGACTACCCTTAGTAGAGGACGTCAATAAAATGAAAGGAGCAAAGAAGGGTCAGAAGGTGAAACAAGCTATTTTAGAAGGAAGGCTCAAAGAGCAGGTCTATTACGCTTTGAAAAATGAATATAACCTCTCTCAGGAAGAGATAAAAATCTTAGATGAAGATCTAGAGAATATAACAGAAAAGGTCGATAATGAAGTCCTATTAGAATATATTAAGAATGCGAGAGATTTAAATGATCTAAAAAAACCCGATGGTGAAGATCAGGTAAACCTCTTTTCTAAAGAGAAAAAAAGAGATTTAAAAGGTAAAAAAGTTGAGTTTGAAGAAAAAATCGAATCTGCTATTGACGAATTAGAAAAGATACATTATGTAGGAAAAGATAGGTGAGACAGAAAATGAAAACAAAAAATTTCGGTTATCTTTTCGCACTATTTTTTATCACAGTAACCTTTGGGCTGATGTTCATGGATTACATCTTCTTCATACCGGCCCTAACTTCTTTGGCTATAATGATCGTTGGGTATCTTAATCTTCCACCTGATGACGATGATATAACTATAGAAAGAGACCAGGAAGAGGTCCACACTCATGAAGGAGAAGAGTTCGCAGTTGGTTTGACGGTAAAAAATCACGGAGATTCTAAAGCATTTTTAGAGATCAAGGATGAACTATCTACGAATGTAAAAGTGACAGAAGGCTCTAATCATCATTCATTGTATCTAAAAGGGGGAGAAAAGAAGAGAATAGAATACAAAGTGAGATTTCTAAAAACAGAAAATTACAGCATAGGCCCTGTAAAAGTACGCTATCTGGATCCGCTAGGGCTATTCTCTAAAAATTGGAATTTTCAAGAATTCATGAACGCGATCGCTTTACCACCTGTTGAAGATCTAGGTCGTACTAAGTTAAGACCTAAATTTACTCGCGGTTGGCTAGGAAACATAAAATCTGCACAGATGGGTGTCGGTTCCGAGTTTTTTTCTATCAGAGAGTACTTGCAGGGGGATGAGATGAGGGACATTAATTGGAAAGCTACCGCAAGATATCTAGATCCTAAAACGAATTCTTTCGAAGCCGAAAAGAGCGGAGATGTGATAATAGTAGTCGATGCCTTTTATGAATCAAATGTGGGTGTTTTCGAGGATAACATGTTAAAACACGCGGTTAGAGCAGCTACTAGCCTTGCTTCTGATATCATATATGATCGAAACAGGGTAGGTCTTTTAGTAATAGGTGACTTCGTCAGATGGGTTTACCCTAGATCAGGCCAGGAACAATTGTACGATATAATGGATAATCTTATGGATTTAGAAGGGGGTAGTCATTGGCGACTAGAACATGCCAAGTTCATCATGGACAAGATATTCCCTAACCAATGTTTGCTGCTTTTCATCTCTCCACTTATAAGTGATAAGATCGCTGAGGCGATAGGCGGTTTAGCTAGGAAAAAATACGAGATCGCGGTTGTATCTCCATCTCCCGTCGACCTTCAGAAAAAATATATCGATATAGAAGACGATTTAGCCGAAAAGCTACAGAGGATCGAAAGGAGGAATAGGATGGCCGAGTTGAGAGATTACGGTCCAGTAATAGATTGGAATACAGACCAACCACTTGAGGTAGCTATAGAGGGGGTGAGACGATACCAAATGAGAGCATGAATGAGCTACGAAATCAGGACAGAATTCGGCACTTTTTACGTAAAAGACAATTTCTTTTGAAAGCTGTTTTGACATCGACCTTATTGGTTCTACTTATCATCAGCTTGTTGTATCCAGGTACGTTCTGGTACTTGCCAATATTTGGCGGGCTAGTTTCGATCACTGGGATCTTATTAAAAAGTAAAATTCTGATCACTTCTGGAATAGTTTTTATAGGAGTAATATTTTTTCTCAGCAACCTGGCTATCGAGCGTTCACCTTTTAATATTATGCTATTGATAGCTTTTTTCGTCCTTTTTTACAGCGTAATAGTATATTTGAATGATCTAATAAGGATGGATATGATATGTAAAGATTTTAAGGAGGATATTGGAAACACACTTCATCGCTACAGGAAAAATTGGAGGAAATCGATCATAAAAAATCTATCTTTTATCTTTTTGCTTTCACTTTTAGCTTTCATGATCTCTTGGATCGGATCATTTGAGTTTTGGATCCTAATGGATAATATAGTGCTTTTAGGAGTCTCAGTCTTCTTTACCCTCTGTATGCTCTTTCTTCTCTTTATCTTATTTATTAAGATACCAACGCTGTATAAGCAAGGATAATAAGTAGTGTGTGTTGGGACAAAATGTTGTCTAGATAATTTATATTGTATATAATAAAAATAAAAAGATAGTGTGTGTTGCCTGTATTGAAACAACACCTATTTTATATATTTTGTTTGTCTTACGATATATCTGTTTTTAGTCTTCAATCTCGGATTGTATCAAGCAACTCTTCATATGTATCTCATTGGATATCTGTTTATTCAACCTCGCAAGTTCATCCTCCGAAAATGATTTTTGGAGATATTCAACAGTATTTCCTTTCTTTTCGTGCATCTTTTGAAGAAGTTCATCTACACTTCTTTCATCCATCATACCACCATCGTCTGACATTTTGTCGGACAAATACAGGTGGAAGTTGTTTAAATACTTTTTGATTAGGGCTTTTAGATTACTGGATAGAAAAAATTTAAGATGAGACGTAAATAAAATGTCTGACAAACTCGATAAGATCCTTTCTTCAACGTTTTCGTTTCGAGAAACTATAAATAACTTCTCCAGTATGTTTTGATAGATGGACTTAGAAAGGATAAGAGCCGTAATTGTAGATGATTCAAATTTTATGGTTACGATACTTAAAGATATCTTAGAGAGCGAAAACAGAATCGAAGTCGTTGGAACAGGCCATGATGGTAAAGATGCTATCGAGCTAAATAAAGAAAAAAGACCTGATGTGATACTTTTAGATGTGCAGATGGCGGACATGGATGGACTCACAGCTTTGGAAAAAATCATGGAAGAGGACCCTACGCCTATAGTAATCATATCCGGAATGGGGGATAAGGCGGGAAAGATGTCTGTAAACGCTTTAAATGCTGGAGCTGTAGATTTCATCTCTAAAACTTCTGGACCACTTTCAATGGATATAAGGAAAAAATCTGACGAGATTGTTGGGAAAGTAATAAATGCGGCTAAAACAAATATCGCATCATTTGAAAAAGAAAATGGAAAGGCAGTCAAAGGAAAGTTCATACCGGAAATTTCTGAAGAGCGTATGATAGTGGTTGCCTCTTCTACCGGTGGTATTCGAGCTTTGGATAATTTTCTCTCGATCTTACCATCTAATTTTCCAGCCCCTATAATCGTAGTTCAGCATATGCCTCAAAAATTTACTAAATATCTCGCTTCTACTCTGGACTCAAAGTTAGATTTGCCTGTAAAAGAAGCTACAGATCATGATGAGATTAAAAATAATCAAGTATATATTATTCCTTCAGGCTATCATGGCGTGATCAGTACTTGGAAGGAAAAGACATTCATCAGTTTGAAAAACGAACCTAAATTACATGGAGTAAGACCTTCCGCCGATTATCTGTTTCGCTCTGCATCAGAAAAATATAGAGATAAATTGGTAGGAATAGTGTTAACAGGGATGGGAGAGGATGGAGCATTAGGGGCAGAGATAATCAAAAATAATGGCGGTTTTTTGGCCATCCAAGATAAAGATAGTTCAGTTGTCTATGGGATGCCTGATACTGCCAAAAAAAGAGCAGGATATGATTTTGAAGGATCTCCCCCTGAGATAGGAAAAAAAATGATAGAGATGTTCATGGAGGAAAATCCATGAGGGAAAAATTCCAAGAAATGTTTGAAGAAGAGACTGCCGAACAGATCGAAAAGATGAATGAGAATCTTTTATTGCTGGAAGAAGATCCTACAGACCAAGATCTAATAGAAGAAATCTACAGGGCAAGCCACACTCTTAAAGGTATGGCTGGAACTATGGGATATGAAGGAATCCAAAAAATCAGTCACAGGATGGAAGAATTGTTCGACGATCTGAAAAGTGAGGGAGATAAAGTCGATGAGCGCCTTTTTGAACTACTATTTGAATGTGTTGACACGATAGAGATACTCGCTACTGGTAAAGATGAAGACTACCAGCATCTGATAGATGAGTTAGATAGGAAGATCTCTGATAATGACAATAATGAAGAAACGGAAAATGGTAGAACAAGAACTGAAATGATGAAGAAAGACGAACTTCCAGAAGAGATAAGAGAGACCTTGCAAAGACTTTCAGAAAAAAAGCTAAGCCTCGGTATGATAGAGGTCTTAGAAGATGAAAAATCTCCTGCCGCAAGAGGAACCGAATTACAAGAAAAGCTAAACTTTGAATATGAAATCTTTTGCCCCAATCCGGAGGATGTGAATTCTGACCATGATAAGTTTTTCGTTATATCTAATGAAGAATTGGATAAAGAAGACCTCGATATGACCACAGGATTAAATATAGATATCAAAAGAGGTAAAGGAAAAAATTTGTTAGAAGAAAAAAAAATTACGAAAAACCATGTTAAAAAAGAAAGAAAAATAGCAACTTCCGACAAACTAAAGGTAGACCTGGAAGATATAGAGAAGGTTATGAACCTCATCAGCGAACTTGTGATATCTAAAGGATCCTTAGAAGATCTCTCCAGTTCATTAGACTCGGGTAGACTTTCTAATATTACCAATAGGATAGATAGAATCTCGAGTGAATTGAGAGAATCGGTCCTCGATCTAAAGATGACCGAAGTGAGAAGTGTTTTCAGACGATTTCCACGGATGGTCAGAGATATCGCCAAAGAGAAAAATAAAAAGGTGAATTTCGAGATGGAAGGTGAAGATATAGAATTAGACCGAACCATCCTTGAAAGGATCACGGATCCTCTTGTTCATCTGCTCAGAAACGCTATAGATCACGGCATAGAGCCCATCGAGGAAAGAAAAGATAAGGGTAAAACACCAGAGGGGAAAATAAAATTGTCAGCTAGTCAGAAAGAGGAAAACGTAGTTATCGAAGTTTCAGATGATGGACGAGGTCTTGATAAAAAGAAGATAAAAGATAAAGCTATGGAGAGAAGTATAATCGATAAGGACGAAATAGAAGAGATGTCCGAAGAAGAACTTTACATGTTTGTTTTCAACTCTCACTTTTCGACGAAAGACGAGGTTACCGAAGTCTCTGGCAGGGGAGTGGGGATGGAAGTAGTGAAAGAAACCATGGATTCCCTTGGAGGAGATGTTAGTATAACATCAGAGAAGTACAAGGGAACAACTGTAAAACTTACCCTTCCACCGTCGGTTGCTATAGTTCAGGCTTTCCTTATACAGATCGGAGAAGGTACATACGCAATATCCTTAGAAGATGTCGTAGAAACTACTCAGGTGAACATAGAAGATATAGAAAAAATAAAAGGGAAAGACTTTATCAGTTTACGTGATAAATATATCCCACTCATATACCTTAGAGAAAAATTTGAGGACATTCCTCCTGAGGACATCAAAAAGAATAAAGAGAAACTTACGGTCACAATTGTTTCTAACGAGGGTGAAACAGCCGGTTTTGTAATAGATGATATTGTTACGGAAAAGGAGATTGTCATAAAACCTCTACCCGAGAACATACAAAGCATGGGAGGTTTTATGGGAGCTACAATACTAGGAGATGGAACTATAGCGATGATACTTGATACGCTACACTGGATAAAGACTACTTCTTGACAAAGATCCTCTTCTTCAGATCGTAAGAGTCTACTTTCTCTTTGGCGGGGGATCTCAAGTTTTCAGACATCCCTATTATCAGAAAACCACCATCCTTTAAACTTTCTACTAATCTCTCCATGAGTCGGGTCTTAGATTCATTATTGAAGTAAATCATCAGATTTCTACAGAGGATCAGATCGAACTTTTTTGTAAAAGAGGTTTTAAAGATATCATTTTTTTTGAAGTTAACGAGATTTTTGACTTCATCGGTAAGAATCCATTCTCCATCATCTTCTTTTCTAAAATATTTTTCCTTCTCTGATTTGGATAAATTTTTCACCGATTTGTTGGGATATTCCGCATTTCTTGCGAAATTCAAAGCTTCTTCATCTAAATCGGTAGCTTTTATCTGAAAAGAAACTTCATCTGGTGGGAGATTGTTTAAATAGCTGATGGTCAAAGAGTATGGCTCTTCGCCGGTCGAACACCCTGCTGACCATGCTTCTATCGTCTTCAATATTGTTTCGTTTTTTTTCTTCAAAATTTGTGGTATGACTTCATCCTCTATGATATTCCAGACCTTTTTATCTCTCTTAAATTTAGTAACGTTCACGGTAAGTAGCTCTCGGAGATTTTTGATTTCCTTCTCATCGGTTTTGAGATGATTCAAATAATCTATAAACCTAGAAGTACCGACAACTCTCATCCGAGCGTGAAATCTTCTTCTAAGGTGTGATTTAGAATAATTGTCATAATCAACACCTATCATCCTAGAAACTTCGTTTTTCAATCTTTCGAAACCTTTCGAGTCAGTGTCTCTTTCCAGTTTTTCCATAAGGCCACCTTATTATTTTCTTTCTAAATCCAATTTTCCTACCTTATCATCTACTAGTTCTTTAATATCCAAAACTCTGACGGTTCGATCGTCTTCCAACCTGATTATCCATTTTAGCATTTTATCCTGAAGGTTAGTGATAGATGAGGGATCGATTAGTTTGTCTTCAGTGGAGGATATAATATCTTTTAACCGGTCCACCGGAAGAGCCAATTTTTCCTCTCCAATCCTAACAAGTAGGACTTCCTGCAGCTCTCCTTCTGTCCTCCCTACCTTTAGTATCTTCTTCAAGTCTAAGATAGGGATAACCTCGCCTCTGAGATCCGTCGCTCCGACCACGTAATCAGGAGTTCCAGGTATGTTGAATGTACTAACATCCCTTACAATCTCGATCATCATATCCACTGGTACGCCATAATCTTCTCCCCCTAATTCGAAAAGAGTAAATAAATTTTCATTCTTCTGGTCCTGAAGTCTTTTCTCACCTGTTTCATTTATTGATTTTTTCTCTATATCTGATATATCATCTTTCATTGTCCTCCACCACCGCATTTGTGTTCGTGAATTCTATTTTGATATTCCTGTTATAAGTAGATTAGAGAGAATCCATTATTTAATCCCACCGACTAGAAATGATAGTGGTTAAATTCGCTATAGAAAAATTATCATTCGACCGAATGTTCTTTCTCAAATTCTTCAACTTTTTTCAAACTTTCTTCAGATAGATTCTTTACCATACCTATTAAATCAGTTAAGACAACCAACCTATCATTGTGTTTCACTATCCCTTCGAGATACTTCTTGTTAATAGGGGTTTCTAAAGCCTCCGATGGTGGTTCAATATCGGTTGTAGCGACCGTTGGGATCTCTGTAACCTCAGAAGCCATAACACCTATGTTTTCGTTAAACAAAATCATCAGCTGTGAATCGTTCACATCTAATTCGATATCTAAGTCTAGTACCCTCGGTAGATCGACAACGGTAATTATCTCTCCACGTCTATTTATTATACCTCTTATCTTTTTAGATGTCGAAGGTACAGTAGTAACCTCTTCGAGCTGTATTATCTCTCTAACCTGGGAGATTGGACAGGAAAGGTAGTCATCTCCTACTCTGAATATTACCATCTGTAAAGATTCCTCAGAAGCTATCTTTTCTTCTATTCCCATTTTTCTGCCTCCATCATGCCGTTAATTTTATTTTTTCATAAATAAATTAAACCATCACTCTTCGTACAATTGATTTGGAGTATCTTGCTTATATTATAGGAATGCTAATTCATTTAATAAAGTTTTACCTATGAGGTATGAAAGAGTACATAGTGGGTGTTTTACAATCCAGATATAGTCTTCATTCCTCATAGGTTGTATTTTTCCACCATCTGGAGGAGTTCGTTTGCTAGAATTGACAAATTCTGTGCCGATGTTGATAGTTCTTCGACAGAGGCGTTCTGTTCTTCCGTAGATGCGGCTACAGATTCCGCCTGATTGGAATTTCTATCGGCGATCTCCGTGATGGTGTTGACTTTATTTGAAGATTCTTGTAAATGTTCGGTAACCTCTTCAACAGCTCTAGATATATCTTTTATGGAGTGAGATACGGACTCGACGGACTCTTCTATCTTTGCTAGGGAGTCAAGATTTTCGTGTGTCACTTCGTCCACGTCTTCAGCTTTCTCCGTCAGTTCGTCAACGCTTTCGACCACTTTAGAAGTATTCTCCTGAGTCTCCTCTATTATCTCCTTGATATGATCGGTTTCTTGCTGAGTCTCTTCTGCCAGCTCTCTAACTGAGTCCGCTACGACAGCGAATCCCTTACCCTGTTCTCCGGCTCTAGCGGCCTCTATCGCGGCGTTCAAAGCCAAAAGATTAGTCTGATCCGCTATATCAGAGATCGTTTCGATAACTTCCCCTATCTTCTCTGATCTCTCTTCTAATGCCTCAACATTATTTTTCGTGTTTTTCAGTATATTCTGAAGTTCATCAACCGTATAGTCAGCCTTTTTAGCGTACTCCATCCCACCTTCAGTTTGAGCTGTAGCCTCTTCTGCTGATGCCGTTATACTCTGTGCCGAAGCTGATGTCTCCTCCATATTGGCGGCGCTGTTCTCTATCATCTCTGTAAGCTTCTCCAGCTTCTCTGCCTGTACGTTTGTATCTCCTGAGATGTCTTCTACAGATTTCGATATATTTTCTGAAACAGCGTTCAGCTCTACCGAAGATGAGGCTATCGTCTCCGAAGCATCATTGAGTTCTATCGATGCATCTGTTATCCTCTGTAAGTTGTTTCTAAACCTTTTTATCATCCCGCTTATACCGTCGATCAATTCGCCGATATCATCTTCCTTCTCCTTTTCTATCTTGACCGTCATATCGCCATCTTCGAATCTTTTAACAGTATCTAAGATCTTTTTTACCTGGTCTTCAAGATACTTTTTAGCCTCTTGCTGTTCTCTCTGGAGTTCCTTCATCTCGGTAATATCTTGGATATAACCAATGGTTTTCTCGACCTTCCCTTCGACATTCTCATAAGGAGTACCAATAACAAGGCATTCTAAAGAGGTACTATCCTTTTTTTGGAATTTTAACTCGTAAGTTTCTGTTACACCACCCTTTCTATCTTCGATTTTTTGCCTGAGTTTTTTAGCTTCTTCTTCACTCATCAACTCTGTAAAGTTTCTTCCCTCTAATTCCTCTTTAGGATATCCAAACGTGTCTGCCATGTATTCATTGGCAAAAAGTATATCACTTTCCAAATCATTAACGCAAATAGATAAGGGAGCGTTCTCGATCAAAGTTTCGTTCCTGTTTTTACTCTCTTCTAATTCTTCTTCGATCTTCTTTTTTTCCGTGAAATCTTTTAGGATAACAAGTGCTCTAGAAGAACCCCGATTTTCCAAGTTGAGGACCGAGACTAAAAAGTGTTTAGTCCGATCATCGATTTCATAACACATTTCCATATCAAAGACCTCTTTTCCTTCTGTTAGAGTCGCGTTTATCAGGTCTGATAAATCTCCAAAAATGTCGCTTACATCATTATCGAGCAAATCTGTTTTATCCGTTTCTAGACTTTCGGTTATGTTAGAATTCACTCGTTGTACGACTCCTTTTTCATCGACTATCATCATCGGTAAAATACTACTCCCAAAAAAAGATTTAAAATTTTTTTTATAAGTCTGTTTATCTTTCAAACATTTTTCTAATCGTTGCTTAGTCTCTCTGAGCCCCTTCCTCTCATTTTTAATTTCTTTTCTGAGTTCTTCCTCTTTCTTGTTGAATAGTCCCATAATAAGACACACCTGAATAATAAATCGCTATGTTAAAATCTTTTCTCTTTTGATATTTTTTTTGTTGCTAAGTCTACATAGAGATGATGTTTATGATATTATTTCAAGATTTATACTCGTTCACGAGCTCAGTAAGATCTTCGGCCAAACTCGATAATCGCTGTGCTGAGGAGGATAATTCTTCCACTGAAGCGTTTTGTTCTTCAGCAGAGGCGGCAACAGATTCTGCCTGATGAGAGTTTTCATCGGCTATTTCCGTAACGGATTTTACTTTAGTAGCAGATTCTTGCAGTTGTTCCGTAACTTCATCTACAGCCCCTGATATATTTTGGATAGATTGAGAAACAGAATCTGTAGCATCCCTTATCTGTTCCAACGTATCTAGATTTTCCTGTGTTACTTCGTCTACATTCTTTGCCCTATCAGTAACATCTTTAACCCCTTTGACCACATCTGAGGCGTTATCCTGCGTCTTCTCGATTATGTTTTTGATGTTATCCGTCTCTTCCTGTGTTTCCTCCGCCAGTTCTCTTACTGAATCAGCCACAACAGCAAAACCTTGCCCGTGCTCTCCTGCCCTAGCGGCCTCTATAGAAGCGTTGAGCGCGAGTAAATTTGTCTGTTCAGCTATATTTGAGATAGTCTCTACAACTTTTCCTATCTGATCGGATTGCTCATCTAGTTTTGACGCTTTCACAGCTGTCATGTCAAGGATCTCCTTTAGCTCTTCCACTTCTTTCGAGGCTTCATCCGCGTATTTTTGTCCTTCATCTGTTTGAGCTGCCACCTCTTCAGAGGATGCAGCTATATCTTCTGCTGAAGCCGAAGTCTCTTCCATGTTAGCGGCGCTATCCTCGATAGTATGGGCTAAATCCTCAGCCATTTCAGATTGTTTGGAAGTCCCTTGAGATATATCTTGTACAGCCTCCGACACGTTCTCTGAGGTGGAGCTCAATTCTTCTGAAGAAGCTGCTACTGTTTCAGAAGCGTCGTTTAGTTCTCTGACCGCATCTTTCAGTTCAAGAATATTTTCTTTCGTATTCTCCATACTCTGGTTTACTGCTTTTCCGATCACTAGATATTCTCCTCTTAATCCTACTATATCTATTTGTTTATTTAAATCGCCGTTCGCTAAAGCTTCCATCACTTCTTTAATATTTTTTATCGAACTTTCGATAGCTTCTAGAGTTTGATTAACAGAATCTCCCATATCCCTATAATCTCCAGACATGTTTTCAGTATCAATTTTAACACCAAATCTACCTTTTGCCAAACTACTCATGACTTGCTTAATCTGATCAAGAGAAAGTCTAAGGGTCTCTAAACTCAGATTTACTGATAAAGCCATCCGTTTATAATCCCCCTTCATATTTTCTTCGTCAATTTCCACATCTAAATCTCCTGAAGCGAGGGAATTCATCACTCCTTTTATATAATCTATAGACTTTTTGACTGCCTTCACACTTTCGTTGACCGATTCAGCCATTTTTTTGTAGTCCCCTTTTACATCATCAGGGTTTATATGAATATCTAATTTCCCTTCAGATAAATCCTCCATCGTTTTATTTATGCTATCTAAAGATCGTTGAACAGTAATTATACTTTCATTCACGGACTTACCCATCTCTTCATATTCTCCTTCGAGTGAAGCAGTCTCAATTCTAGACTGAAGTTCTCCCTCTTCTATATCTTTCATGACGACTTTAATTTCACTCAGTGAATTTTCGATACCATCTATGCTATGATTGACGGTTTCGGCCATCGATTTATACTCACCTTGGAGATCCTCTGTTTCTATCCTTTTATTCAATTCACCTTTTGATAAAGAATCAAGGGTCTTCTGTATTCTATATATGCTGCTTCGAAAGTCTTTTCTCATTTTTTCAAAAGATGAGACCAATCTACCAACCTCATCATTTCCTGTTTTTATATCAACTTTTTTTCCAAAATCGCCTTTAGCTACTTTGTCAGAAAGGTCAGTCAATTGAGTCAAAGGACCTGTAATATATTTTTCAACAATATATATTATAAAAAGAGAGATCACAATCACGATCGGGAGCATACTCCCTATTCTAGTCAATGCTGCTTCTTCTCCAAAGGTCGCCCCAGCGAGATATAAGACGGCAGAAAGGATAGTAGCCATCACCAGTATTTTAAAAATAACTCTTCCTCTGTATAATAAATACCATATTATTATGAACGCAAATATGAATAAACTAAGCGTACCTACTTGAATTAAAAAATCCATCATTATTGTCACGAGCTAGTATTAGAATAGGTCTTATAAAAATGTTTATGTGACTTTTGATTGCCGAGGAACAAATAAGTAATCAATTTATAAAAATTATCTAATAAAATAATTTTGACTGTAACTTAAAAATAGAAATATTTACACCTAAATCTTTTCTAGTTAGGAGGATGTCTCTATCCTTTATCTCTTTTATAATCGCTTCAACATTTATCCTGCCAACATCTCCATTTGTTTGTGAAGAGAACATGCTTGCCCTGCCCGCTATCTTTGCTTCTAAGTTTTTTCTTTCGACACCTGATTTCCGAACTTCTTTGACCAATCTATCTATTGCCTTATCAGTATAGAGAGCAGTCTTATCTTCTCTCTGTTTGTTTCCTTTTCCTATCTATGATAAGTAGCTTGGTATATGGCTTTAAGCATTATCAGTGATTTCCTCTTTTCCGAATTCCTTAGCCATCTTCAGCCCTTCTTGTGATAGGTTTTTAATCATAGAAATCAAATCTGTCAACAGTATAAGCTTAACTTCGTGTTTTACAATACCTTCAAGATATCTTTCGTTAACAGAACATTCTAAGGCCTCCGAAGGAGGTTCTATATCATTAGTAGAGACAGTAGGTATCTAGGTAACCTCCGACGCCATCACACCGATGTTTTCATCATAAAGAATCAGAAGTTGAGAATCGGTTTCTTCGAGTTCTACATTGATATCTAATATCTTCGGAAGATCAACAACCGTGATTATTTCTCCACGCCTATTGATTATACCCCTTATCCTTTCGGGAGTGGAAGGTACGGAAGTGAGCTCTTGGAGTTGGATTATCTCCCTGACCTGAGAGATTGGACAGGCTAGATAATCATCCCTGACTCTGAATACCACCATCTGGAATGATTCAGCCGAGTCTAGATCTTCTTCTATCCCCATATTTTTACCTCATAATCTCGTTTAAGATTTCGGGTCATAATATAAATCCAATAATCGTTCATTTAATAAAAATTTACATCCTATACTGGCAAGTAAAGTAGGTTGGGTCTACTCTTTATTTTCGACTCAAGATTTAGACTTAGATACGAATTAGATGATTAGCTAAAAGGACTATTTGGAATATAAAGTTCGAAATATTTCAGGAATGTTTGATAATCCAACTTATCGAAAACTATTCTATGGAAGTTGTTTATACAAGAAAAAAGAAGTAAGATATTTTTACATCGTTTTTTTTCATCAATGATAGGATATCAGAACTCGTACTTATCCACCATGTTCTTAAGACTATATGCAAGACCAGAAAGCTGCTGTGCAGAAGCCGACAGCTCTTCCACCGAAGCGTTCTGCTCTTCTGCCGAAGCAGCGACAGATTCCGCTTCTTTGGAATTCTTGTCAGCAATCTTAGTTACAGTTTTTACCTTTTCAGCGGACTGTTGAAGTTGATCGGAAACTTCGTCTACAGCACCGGATATCTGCTGTATGGAATTCGAGACTGAATCTGTTGCCTCTCTTATCTGCTCCAGCGCATCGAGGTTTTCCTGAGTGACTGAATCCACGTTTTCTGCCTTCTCGCTGACTTCTTTAACGCTTTCAACCACTTCTGAGGTATTCTCCTGTGTACTTTCTATTATATCCTTGATATTTTTTGTTTCATCTTGGGTCTCTTCCGCGAGTTCTCTGACAGAATCTGCTACGACTGCAAATCCTTCTCCATGTTCTCCTGCCCTTGCCGCCTCTATGGCAGCGTTAAGAGCTAGAAGGTTTGTCTGCTCAGCAATATTAGAGATGGTATCTATGACCTCTCCTATCTGATCTGATTGTTCATCTAATTGGTGAACTTTCTCCTCAGTGATATCCAGTATCTCTTTTAGTTCCATCACCTCTTCGGAAGCTTTTTCCGCGCTCTTCTGTCCTTCGTCTGTTTGAGCACCGACCTCCTCAGCAGAGGCGGCTATATCCTCCGTTGAGGCCGAAGTCTCTTCCATACTTGCAGCGCTGTCCTCGGTAGAGTCTGCCAAATTCTCGGTCATATGAGACTGTTCGGAGGTACCTTCAGAAATCTTCTGTACGGACTCTGTCACGTTTTCTGAGGTTGAACTCAATTCTTCCGATGAAGCCGCTACGATTTCCGACGCATCGTTGAGTTCATCTACCGCCTGCTTCAACTCCCTGATGTTCTCTCTCGTATTATCCAAGCTCTCGTTTACAGCTCCACCCATAGCGAGGTATTCTCCTTTTAGTTCTTCTGTATCCACTTCCTTATCAAGCTCACCTTTAGCGAGAGCTTCCATGACCTCTCTTATCTGTCTTATAGAGTTCGTTAGTGCTTCCAAGGTCTTATTTACGGAACGTCCCATCTCTTTGTAATCACCTGACAGTCTATCGGTATCGATATTGACATCCAACTCTCCGTCAGCTAGATTCTGCATCACCTGATTTATCTGACTTATAGAGTCTTCAACGGCACTAGCACTTCGATTCACCGATCCCGCCATTTCCTTGTAGTTGCCTTTCAACTCGCTGTCGTCAATTTTCACGTCCAGTTTTCCAGCAGCTAGGGAATTCATAACTCTCTTTATTTCATCTATCGATTCTCTGACCTTATCCATGCTTTTGTTTACAGATTCTGCCATCTCTCTGTAATTACCTTCCATCTCTTCAGCGTCTATATCCGTGTCTAATTCGCCCTCAGCAAGATTAGTCATCGTCTTTCTTATCTGATCCATGGATTTCTGAACCGCTTCGATGCTTTTGTTTACCGATTCACCCATTTCTTTGTAGTCGCCCTCTAACTCGGAAGTATCTATTTTCCTATCAAGGTCACCTTCCGCCAATCTAGACATTGTAACTTTCATGCCATTTATGGATTTTTTTACCGAGTTGAGGCTCTTATTAACAGAGGTACCCATCCTTCTGTACTCTCCGCTCAACTTGCTGATATCCACTTTAGTATCTAATTCTCCCTTTGATAGAGCGCTCATAGATGAGTGGATCTCTGATATAGAATGATTCAGATTGTTTTTCATCTTGTCGAAAGACTCGCTCATTCTAGTTAATTCAGTATCATGTTCTAGGATTTTTCTGAACCCACCCTTTTTTCCAGTTATATTGAGCTCATGACTGAAATTCCCTTCGGCTAGTCTGTCTGCCTCATCTTGGATTTTTACAAGTTTGTCGGTTATAAAAATCTTAACGTACCATGCAGAGAAAACAGCGAAAAAAATCGTCGCTGGAATGTATATTAATAACCTTTCCAATCCTGTATAATCCGCAAAAACAGTACCTAAAAAGGAAAATGACCCGGCTGCGATGATAACTAGAACCAAAAAAGGAAATGTCAATGATTTTCTAAATAATAGATAAAAAATTCCGATAAAGACAATAACGTAAATCGATACCCTGATAAAATTCCATATCACTTCCATCAAGTTACCCACCTCTCTATCAAGGTAGCTGTTGAACCAAGATTTAATTTTACTTCGCAGGCAATGCTCATATCTTTTCTCACCCTATTTATTAGGTTTCATAAAAAGGAGAGATTTAAAGTTTTTTGGCATATTTCATAGAACTTCATCACCCTTCAAAGAACTAAAAACTAAACATCCTAATAAAAACAAAATTCGAAACAGCAGTTAAACTTTCACTTCCACTGTCATCGACATCGAACCAACCTTAAATCTTACATTTCTCGCGTGAGTCCCACCTATATCTTTACCAGTTACAGGGATGTTTAGATCCTCTAACTCTTTTATAACCGCTTCAACGTTTTTCCTGCCAACATCACCAGTTGATTGTGAAGAGAACATGCTTGCCCCACCCGCTATCTTTGCTTCTAAGTTTCTCCTTTCGCCACCTGATTTCCGGACCTCTTTGACTAATCTATCTATTGCCTTATCAGCATAGAGAGCAGTCTTACCTTCTCTCTGCTTGTTTCCTGTGCCGAGAAGTACATGAGCCATCCCACCGACTTCATTTTGATTATCATAGATTGCAACGGCCACGCAGGAACCCATTGCTCTAGCCACTAATTCTTTTTTTTCGCCAGTTATTTTCATCTCTCCGATTTTGATTTCTTCCTCTTCGGTCATGTGTGGTCCCTCTACGTTTCGGGGGAGGTGATCATGTATTCATATTTTAAATTCATATTGGCACTCATCTTCTCAAAACAGGTTGTCCATAAAATCTTCAGTAAGAGCATCGCTTGGAAGTAATATGTACCTCCCTTTCACCCCTACACCTTGAGCGACCAGTTTTACTTCAGAGATTATTGCGTTGTTCTTAAGACCTTCAGAATAGGTCAAGAGGTTCTCTAGATAGACTCCTACCATGTCGTGTTTTAATTCTGGAGGTGTGTGCAGTATAGGGAGGTTAAAATAATCTCCTATTTCTGCTAGAAAATTTCCCAAGAGAATATTCCCAACTTCTCGTAAAGCGCTCCTTTCGTCATCTCCCAGTTCACTAGATTTTTCGTCTCCCTTCCCAAGTAGTTTTCCAGAAAGTATCAGCGCACTTTGTTCATCCATGACGAAAAGAGAGATGCCACCTTCTCCTTCCTTAAGCTCAGAATAAAGTATGATGCCTAAATTTTCTTTTTCTATTTCTTTTTCAACCAGCTCGATTGGGTTGGTATAAATATTCAGTATTTCCGTCTCGACCGAGGTGCCTAGCATTTTTGAGATGGATTCGGCAGCTTTACGGGCGGCTGTTTCGAGGATTTCTCTTAAAAGAAAGAGGTTATCTTCGTTGAGTCTTATCCCTGTCTCTTCTTTTTGCTTGTTCTCCATAATATAAGTACGCTAATCAACTACATTTATATATTTGTTTCCCACACATACAGAGCCTCTTGAGATTAAAAGAATTTTAATAAAAAATAAAATTGCCTTTATGGTTAAACTTGCCAAATTTTCTTTTCGGCCTATATAACCTCTAAACGTACCTAAAGATTAAGAGATAAACAGAAATAATAAATACGTCTAAGGAAATGGGACAGCGCTATGGCCAAAAGTGTCCTAATAGTTGACGACACCAATTTCATGCGTAAGATGTTAAGGGACCTGATATCTGAACATTACGAAGTGATCGGTGAAGCAGAGAACGGAAAAGAATGTTTAAAGATGATGGAAGAACATGATCCTGACCTGATAACTTTAGACGTGATAATGCCTGAGATGGATGGTCTAGAAGCACTTCCCAAGATAAAAGAAATGAATGGGGATCAGAAAGTCATCATGGTCACGTCAGTGGGTCAGCACGAAAAAGTCACTGAGGCGATGAAGAAAGGCGCCGCGGGTTATATCATAAAGCCATTCGATGAAGAAAAAGTTTTGGAAGAGATTGAAAAGGCATTTGAAGCTTGATTTGGTGCTTTTTACTGTCTATTGAAAATTCTACCTCTGATTCTTCCGTAGGTTTAAAAACTCAATTCTCCTGAAGATATTCAAAAATTTTCTCAGTTATAGCTGATCCCATACCTTTGATTTCGCCTAACTCCTCTTTAGATGCTCCTTTTAGATCGTCTATACTTTTGTAACCGCTTTCATAGATTCTGTCAGCAAGCTCAGGACCAACGTATTTTAAATTCTGTAATTCTTCGATTGCGCTCTCTTTGGTTTTTATATTTTCTTCAGTGGGCTCTTCATCTTTTTTCCCGTCTTCTTCGTCTTCTACTTCTTCATTGTCCAAAGCCGCCTTTAACTCGTCCCTTTTTTCTTGTAGATTGTCAATCCTCTCCTGTTTTAGCTTTAAAGTATTCCTGAGTCGGTTCTTCTCCATTTTGAACTTGTTTTCTATCTTTTCCATCCCCCTTTCAAGTTCATCGATTTCAGACTCTTTATCTTCAAGTTCTTCTCTGAGTTCTTCATTTTCCTTTTTTAGGCTTTCAAATCTCTCTTTAAGATCACTTTCAACTTCTTCAACCTCTATTTCTCCCAATCCTGCTGCTTCCTCCCCAGTTTCTTCTTTCAGTTCTCTCCGCAAGATAGAACGAAGTTCTTTTGCCTTAGAGTGTTCCGGATCAAGTTTTAAAGTTTTTTGTGTGGCTCTCCAGGCTCTCTTAAGCGCACCCATTTTTCTCAGGTAGGCGGCATAAATATAATGGTACTCACCTTTATCAGGTTTCAAATCAATCAACTTCTTTACTGTATCTTTCGCCTTTCCAATTTCTCCTTTTTTCTCTAGTATGAATGCTTTATTCAAATAAGCGTCTTCGAAATCAGGATATATCGATATCGCTTCATTTATAGATTTGAGAGCTTTTTCTTGATACCCTTCTTTCAGATGACAAAGGGCTTTATTATTCAGAGCGACATAATCTTCAGGATTTATCTCTAATACTTTTTCGAAAAATCTGATCGCCTCTTGATATTTGCCCTCTTTGTACATCTTCTTTCCTTTTTTACCCCATTCCTCGATGTCCTCTGATCTATCAGATGTTGGTTTTTCATCTACCCTCTTCTCAGTTTTCTTTTCTTCACTCAGTTTCTTCCGGTGACTTTTTACCTGAGACAGCATATCAAATTTTTTCAAAAGTTTGTAAAAAGGAGTACCTCCAACAACCTCAATCCTTTCAGTTTTTTCTACACCTCTATCCCTGAGACTTGTTGTCAAGAATAATCCATATTTTTTTCCACCCAACAGTTCGTGTAGTTCTCTTATCTCCTCTTTAAGGTTTTCCTCGGCCCTGGTGCATTTGATCAGATATTCACGAATCTCATCTCCTCTTTCGATATTCCCTTCGACCAGTACAGAGCCACCTCTTGTTTCTAAGGAGGAAATATCAAAGCCCATCTTCTCAAGCAACGTTGAAGAAATCTGTTGAAAATCTCCTTGGCTGAGAGATTTTATCGTTTGAATCGTTTCTTCTTCATTCAACAAACTTTCACCTTTGGATTCGGATATATTTAAACTTATTTGGATTGTAGATTGAAGTTGTCTTACATAACTTTTGTGATTTTTTAACAGTGAAACCAATTTAAAGTTGAGGTAGGTTTTGTTTATAATATATTAGATGAGTTTTCTTTTTACCAAAAGGTATTAAACGAGGAATTGTATACCCAAATGATAAAATGTCTGAGATGTTGATATGCTATTATTCAAAAGGTGGTACAACAAAAAAAATGGCTAAAGAGATATTAAAGGGAGCAGAAGAGAGCAAAGCAGAGATTGAAGTAGATTTGAAATCCGTAGATAAAGCAGAGATCGAATCACTGCCAGAATACGACTGTATCGTGCTCGGTTCTCCCACCTATTACGGACTCCCATGCGCTGAGATAAAGAAATTCTTGGATGAAAGTATCAAATATCACGGAGATCTGGAAGGAACTGTCGGAGGTGCGTTCACGTCGAGTGCAAATACCGCCGGAGGAAACGAAACAACTATTATAGCCTTATTGGAATCTTTGATTATACACGGAATGATAGTAAAGGGCATGCCAAAAGGAGACCATTACGGTCCTGTCGTTGTTGGAGAACCAGATAAAAAAGAACTCAGACAGTGTGGTCACTATGGCGAATGGATGGCGAAATTCACGGAAAAGATAGCATCACTGGAGATGTGAAATATGGAATTTAAGAAAGTAGCTAAAAAAAGAAGGAGTGTGAGGACTTATACTGAAGAGGAGATACCAAAAGAAGATATAAAAGAGATAATAAAAATTGGTCATATGGCCCCTTCAGCGGGTAATCGACAGGCGAGAGAGTTCATAATCGTGGAGGAAAAAAAGGAGAAGGAAAAATTAGTAGAGAACGCATATGGGCAGTCCTTCATAGGTGATGCTCCTTGGGTTGTAGTAATATGTGCAAACAAAGAAAGGTCAGCTGAAAGATACGGTGAGCGGGGAAGAGAACTTTATTCCATACAGGACGCTACAGCTGCTATAGAGAACATTCTTTTAGCGGTGGTTGACATGGGATACAGCTCCTGTTGGATAGGTGCTTTCGATGAAACTAAAGTTGCAGAGCAACTAAAAATTCCCAAAGAAGTGAGACCCATAGCTCTTTTACCTATTGGTTATCCTGCACAGATACCTAGTAAACCAGCAAAGATGGACGCCGAAGAGTTGACTCATCATGGTAGTTGGTAAAACGATAAAACATATGGGCGATTTAGAACCACATCTCCTTCGGTATGGCGAGATCGGAACAAAAAGTTCCAATATTAGAAAACATTTTGAAGATATTTTGATAGATAATATAGAAAGGACCTTTCTTTCAAGGGATAAAGAGGTGATCACTGAAAAAAAAGGATTAGGCAGGATATTTGCCTACACCCAAAATGAAAACTCCCATCTCTTTTCTAGAATCTTCGGTATAGTCTCGTATAGTCGGGTGAAGGAGATAAAATCCAATCTCAAAGAAATGAAAAATGAGGCGAAGAGGTTCGCAGAGAATATTTCTGGAAGCTTTGCAGTTAGAGCTAGGAGAGTTGGCCAACACGAATATACAAGCCAGGACGTCGAAGATGAGATTGGTAATGTAATACTGGAAGAAAATCCTGATTTGCGTGTAAATCTTGATGAGCCAAAGCATGAATACCATATAGAAATAAGACATTCCCGTGCCTATGTCTTCACGAAAGTAGAGGAAGGTCCTGGAGGTTTACCGTTGAGTTCACAGGGTAAAGTCGCGGCTTATATTGAAGATAGATATGATTTTCTAGCAATCTGGTTGATGATGAAAAGAGGGGCACGCCCTTACGTCTTTATCAAAGACCAAAAATGGGCTGAAAAATTGGGAATCTGGGATCCGAATCTCAAAAAGATAAAGGTCGAAAGTTTTGAAAAAATACATCCAACGGATCATCCTAAAAATATTGAAGCACTAGTACTAGGCGAGACGCTTGAAGATTTTTCGAGAAGACAGTATGATTTGATGACTGTCCGACCGCTGATCGGATTTACTGAAAAAAGGATGGAGAAATTTTTTGGAACCATACAACGATTAGAGAGCAAAGGTAGAAAAAAATAACTTTAATAAGGCTCAGGAATCTAATCATGCCCATTTTTCTTTTACTACTCCTTCATCGATAGGTCGAATACGGCCTCTAATGTTCGTATATTTACCGTTCAAATCCAATTGACCACCGTAATCTATCCCACCATCGATCTCAACGTTTTCAAATATCCTAACGTCTTCCTGGCTAAGGATATTTCTGACTCTCGTGTTGTTTTCCAACACCACATCTTTTTTAGCATTGATATCCTCTACTTTGCTCCTCTCAGAGATCGAGATAGTGTTTCCGGATATTTCACCAGTTACCTTACAGTCTTTCCCTATCTTCACGTCGCCTGATTTAGATATTATTTTACCCTGAATCGTTGTGTTTTCATCGATGGTTATATCCTCCTCAGATTTCAAGGATCCCTTCAATGTAACGCCTTTTTGAACTTCGATATCGCCTTGTGATTCTATATCCCCTGAGATCTTAAAACCTGACTTTAGTATTGTTTTATCCTCATCATATATGATTCTATCACTGGTTATTTTTTCTATCTGCTCTTCTTCCATATCTTCAGATAGGTATTCGTCCTCCAGTTTAGGTTCTTGAATCACTTCAAAACCACCCTCAGGCGGCAAGTCAGATGAGGTCGGTCGACTTTCGGAATCGATTATATCGGTATCTTCATCCTCCCTTACATCCTCCACATCTCCTTTAGAGGATTCTTCTTTTATTGCCTTTACCTCATCTCTTAAAGACCCGACTTCATCCTCCAATTTCCGTAGCGTTTCTATCATAACAGTCACTCTATTGCCCCTCTGCAATACCTTTCCTTTTTCTTCCTCGATTTTTTCCATCTGCTCTTCGATATCTTCCTTCTCTTCTTCTACCGTTGCCACGACTTCATTCACTATTTCTTCTTCGAAGACTTCATCTTCTCCCTCTTCCTGTCTTTCTGCTTTGATCTTTTCCAATTCATTTTTCAAAGCATTATTCTCTTCTCTTAAAATTTTTATCTCATCACTCAAGACTTTAAATCCCCTCGATTTCGAAACTTCGGACGGAGGTCCACGCTCCATTCGATCCACCTCCCTCTCGATATGATGTCCCTGTTCCTCAAGAAATTCCATCATACTCCTCACTTGCGATACGAGATGCTCTCCTTTTCCATTAGTAGGTGTTTCCTTTCCTCTACTAGTGATTTCTCTCAAACTTTTGGTCTCTATGTCTAATCTACCCTTCAATCGTTGTATATTTTTCTCCTCAATCTCAGATGCATTCAAAACTATCAGAAATATACTCGTTTTGCCACTTATTCTTTCTTGAAGAGATCGAATGAAACGTATTACTTTAGAGATATTGTTTTTAGATATCAGGTAGCTTATGCCATCGAGGAGAAGGACACCGGACTCATCCGAAACGAATCTTTTTATGGTAAGACCCAATAGGTTGAGTTCTCTAGGGCCGATAGCGGTCCGCTCACCAGAAGTAGAAAGACGACCGAACTTGACTCCATCTAAGCCATACTTTTCTTTGAGATGACTGGGATGTTCTCTAGTTATGCACAGGCCCGGTCTGTCTTTAGTAAGCGATCTAAATACTTCAAACGAAGAGTCTTGATCTTCAGTCTCTAAAAAATAAGTCCTGCCAACCTCAAATTCTTTCGCAAATTCCATGCTTCCATCCTCAGTCTACGATTCTTCCGATGCTCTTGTAAACGATCGACTCATTTCTTTTCATGATATTATGTATACATAATGACACTTTATAGTTATAAATCTTCACATCAAAAAAGATAAAAAACTTTATTTCTACCATCTTTATATCCGTTCCTGTGACAAGATGACTTCGACTAAATCAACAAGCGCTGATGGAATTGAGTGGGATCTAACCGATCTCTATGAGGGATCAGAGGATCCTCAACTGGAGCAAGATATAGAGAAAAGCATTCAGAAGGCGGAAAAATTTAGGAAAAAATACAAAGGTAATATAGAAAGCGTCGAACTCTCTTTAAAAGAGTTTAGAGAGGCGTTGGAAGAGTATGAGGACATTCTCGAATCTATAAATAAGATATCTTCCTTCGCTGCGCTTTATCACGCCATGGATACTCAAGACCCTGATAGAGGAGCTCTACTTCAAAGAGTAGAACAGAAGAAAAGCGAAGTCAAAAATAAATTGATCTTCTTCGAATTAGAATGGCAGTCTCTATCTGACGAAGAAGCGAAAGAATACATGGAGAGTGAAGAACTAGAACATTACGAAAGCTATCTGAACAATTGGAGACGATATACACCTTACATGCTGTCGGAGTACGAGGAGCAGATTATAGAATCACTGCAGAACACCGGAAAAGAAGCTTTCAAACGATTGTTCGATCAAACCATCGGTGATATAACAGTCGAATTCGAATCTAAAGGCGAAAGTTATGAGATGGTGCTTGACCAAGCTTTTTCTGTACTCTATGAAGAAGATAGAGAAAAGAGGAAGGCTGCGGCCGATGCGATCACTGAATCATTAAAAGAGGAAAATAAACTTCTGAATTTTATATTCAACAACATAGTCCAAAATCATTCTACTATCTGTGAATTCCGAGATTATCCAGACCCGATGACTCCCAGGAACCTAGACAACAGAGTTGACCGAGATACAGTAGATGCACTAATGGAGACTGTAGAAGAGAATACAAATATCGTAGAACGATTTTATAACTTGAAAAAAGATATCGGTGATTTCGATGAGCTCTTCGATTATGACAGGTATAATCCCCTCCCTGGAGGCGTGCCAGATACTGATTTTGAAGAGAGCAGGGAGAAAGTATTAGATGCATATGAAGAATTTACTCCTAGGATGAGAGAGATTGCCGAAAAATTCTTCGAAAAAAATTGGATCGATGCCGAGATAAAGGAAGGAAAAAGAGGGGGTGCCTTCAGTGCAAGCACAGTACCCTCTGTCCATCCTTATATAATGTTGAACTTCTCCGATAAGACAAGCGATATGATAACCATGGCTCACGAACTCGGACATGGAGTTCATCAATACCTAGCTAGGGAGCAGGGGGCTCTTCAGCAGAGTACTCCTCTAACCACCGCCGAAATGGCTAGCGTCTTCGGAGAGATGCTACTCTTCGATAAGTTGATGAATGATGTGGAAGATGAAGAAACTAAGTTAGTACTCATCGGTAATAAGCTACAGAGAGATTTTGCAACGGTCTTCCGACAGGTGATAATGACTAGGTTCGAACAAAAACTACACGAGGCCCATAGAGAAGGTGGAGAATTGAAGAGTGAAGAGATAAATGAACTGTGGATCGAAGCAAATCAAGAGGAGTTTGGAGATTCCGTAAAACTGAGAGATGAATACGGCTGGTGGTGGAGTTACATTCTGCACTTCGTGCACTATCCTTTCTACTGCTATGCTTATGCGTTTGGTGAATTATTAGTATTAGCTCTTTATGACATATACCAGCAAAAAGGAGAAGAGTTCGTCCCTCAATATCTCGATCTTTTGAAAGCTGGCGGTTCAGAGGACCCTAAAGACCTAATTGAGAAGATGGGTATCGACATTACCGACCCGGATTTCTGGGAAAGAGGGATGAAAGTATTGGAAGAGAAAGTCGAAAAGATGGAGGAACTTGCAAAAGATGCTGGGATGATATGAGATGCCCCAAACCTAAAGATTTTTAATAGATAAAGCCTTAACTTCAGCGTGATATCTATGGATTGGGAACAGGAAGAGATAAGGAATCTGAAAGAAAATCAATATATTATAATAGACGAAGAGCCTTGCGAGATAAAGAGTATAGATACTTCTAAGCCGGGGAAACATGGAGAAGCAAAAGCCCGGATAGAAGCTAAAGGAATATTCGATAACAAAAAGCACAGTATGTTGAATCCAGTTACGACCAAGATCAGGGTCCCCATTATCGATAGAAGGAAGGGCCAAGTGGTCAATAAATCCAGCGGGGAAGTAAATATAATGGATCTGGAATCCTATGACACCTTCCAGATAAACGTTGATGAAGATACATACGAGGAGATAGAGCAAGGGCAGAATATCAGGTATCTAGAAGCTATGGGCAGGAAGAAGATAATACAGACATGAATCAGGACAGAACCTTTGCCGGTTTTGATTCCAGTTTTGATAAGGCAGATTACATACTCGTGGGTATTCCTTACGACAAAACTTCTTCTTTTCGTACTGGAGCTTATAAAGCTCCAGAAGGGATAAGAAAAGCTTCATATTGTTTTGAACCTTATCTTATGGAATACGACATTTCACTCGATCAGATCGAACTACACGATTCGGGGAATCTCGACGGATTTAAAGGTTATGAGGAACTCAGGGAAGAGATAAGCAAGACCTTATCTAGCATCGTAAGCGAAGACAAGTTCCCCATAACACTTGGCGGAGAACACTCGATATCTCCACCAATCGTTTCTTCGATCCAACGAAGTTTTTCGGACCTCGAAGTTATCATCTTAGATGCACACCTAGATTTTAGAGATGAATACGAGGGAATGAGGCACAGTCACGCTACAGTCTCCAAAAGGATCACAGAAATTGTCGGAGTTGAGAATACTACAGTAGGAGGAGTTCGATCGATTTCTAGCGAATCTGCAGTGAAAAAAAAACCGGTTTTTTTCACTTCAAAACAAATGGAAGAAGATGACTGCATTGAAAAAATATTAAAGGGAATAAACGGAGCAATCTATCTCTCTATAGATATGGATGTAATAGACCCCTCTTTTGCTCCAGGTGTAGGAAATCCCGAGCCCTTTGGTTTATCATCAGTCAAGATGAAAGAGATTGTATCTCAATTATCGCCCCATCTAGTAGGAATGGATATCGTAGAAACCAACCCAATGTATGACGATTCAAATATCACCGCTAATCTAGGGGCACGATTAATCTATGAATTGATCGGCTCTAGAGAAAAAAAGTATGAGGGAAAATAAGTGTTTTAAGTGACTTCCTTTATGCCCTTATCTTTGGAGACTTCGTCAGCGCTGAAGATCTGTTCGGATTTAACTCCTGTGGCGACTATCATCACCTTGATTTTGTCCTGCAAAGTCGGATCCACGCTGGCACCCCATATTATATTGGCGCCTTTACCTGCTTTCTTTTCTACGCTTTCCGCCACCATCTCGGCTTCGTGAACGCTCATGTCCTCAGGTCCAGTCACATTTATAAGTACGCCTGAAGCACCGGACATATCTACATCAAGTAGCGGGGAACTTATAGCTTCTTCTATAGCTTCCTCCGCTCTCTTGTCTCCGCCGGCGTCTGATTCGCCCATGCCGATCATAGCTTGCCCGGCTCCTTCCATAATTGTCTTGAGATCATTGTAATCGAGGTTTACAAGGCCGGGTTTAGTTATTATTTCAGTCATCCCCTTTATGGCCCGCATCAATACTTCGTCGGCCACCTTGAATGCCTTGTTTAAGGGTAATCTAGGGACAAGATCTAACAATCTATCATTTGGTATAACTATCACCGTATCTGCTACACTTTTTATTCGCTTGATGCCCCACATAGCGTTTTTCATCCTAGATTGTCCTTCGGCCTCGAAAGGTTTGGTCAGTACCGCTATGGTCAAAGCACCTGCTTCTTTTGCTACTCGGGCAACGGGTGCTATCGAACCGGTTCCTGTACCTCCACCCAGCCCGCAAGTCAAAAAGACGATGTCTGAATCTTCTAATATCTTTTCATATTTCTCTTTGGACTCTTCCGCAGCTTTTTCTCCAATGCTAGGTCTAGCACCAGCTCCGAGGCCTTTTGTCAGGTTTCTACCCATCAATACTTTTCTGTTCGCCCTGACAGTCAATAGGTCCTGGGCATCGGTGTTGCCGGCTATCAAATCTGCACCATGGATGCCTTCTTCCGATATACGATTGATCGTATTACATCCGGCACCCCCAAGTCCAACTATATGTATTCCTGTCTTAAGGGATGCAAGTACCTCCCTCAATTCTTCATCAGTTTCCGTGTCTTGATATCCTTTATCTTTAGTCGCTTCTTCGCTAGAAAGAGCTTCATCCACTAATGATTCCATGGTTCCATCGCCTCATTTTAAATCTCATCACGCCCGTAATTAACGAACTATTATTAATATTTATGGATTATTCCCCACTAAATATCAAATCTGACTAACCAAACTCTATAAATATTAAGCTTAGAATACCAAAATCGATAAAATGGATAAGGATTTGACCATAATCGGAAGTGGACCTGGAGGGTACGTAGCCGCTGTTCTAGCTTCCAAAAAGGGGATAAATGTCACGGTGATAGAAAAAGGGCCCATAGGAGGGGTTTGTACTAACTACGGATGCATACCTTCGAAGGCACTTCTTTCAACGGCAGAAAAGATAGAGACGATAAAAGAATCAAAAAGAAACGGCATCAAGGCTCAATTCAACGGAGTTAATTTTGATAGGATCATGTCTAGAAAAGAAAGAGCCGTAAATGTATCTAGAAAGGCAATCAAAAATCTTTTCCAGAAACATGGTATAAATGTTGTAGAGGGAGAAGCCCAGATTATCAGTTCTGACGAGATAAAAGTGAACGGTGATGTCATCAAATCTGATTATATGGTAATAGCTACCGGTTCTGAACCTATTTCATTACCAGATGTGCAGATAGATGAAAATTATATACTCTCAAGTAAAGGTGCTTTAGAATTGGACCAGGTTCCCGATTCCCTATTGATCATAGGCGGCGGATACATAGGATTAGAGATGGCCTATATTTATTCGGCTATGGGATCAGAAGTAATAATAGTCGAATTGATGGAGAAGCTTTTACCCAACATGGATAAGGATCTAAGTGCAGTCGCAGAACAAATGATGAAAAGGAAAAGGATAAAATTCTTCATGGGCTCGAAAGTTACTGAAGTGGAAGAAAATAATACACTCGAGGTACAGATAGAAGGAAAGACTGAAAAAAGTATAGAGGTGGAGAAAGTCCTATGTGCGGTTGGAAGGAAACCAACGCCACCGAAGAGTGAGATAGATATCGTTTCTGAAAAGGGTCACATCGAGGTTGATGGGAAATTGCAAACAAACTTTGAAGGAATCTATGCCATTGGGGATGTAAATGGCAAGTCGATGCTTGCCCACTCAGCATTCAAACAGGCTGAGATTGCACTAAAAGATATTTTGGATGAAGAAACCAAAAGTTTTTCCGAATTGATCATTCCAGCGGGAATCTACACACACCCTGAGATGGCTACTGTGGGTCTTACCGAAGAAGAAGCGAGGGAAAAAGAGAGCGAAATAGAAGTCGGAAAGTTTCCGATGTCTGCCACTGGAAGAGGATCTTCTACTGGAGAGAGGATGGGGGTCGCCAAAGTGATAGCTGATTCCAAGAGCAAAATTTTGGGAGTACATCTCGCTTGTCCAGGAGCCACAGACATAATCATGGAAGCTGCGACGGCGATAGAAAAGGAGATGACGGCTAAAGAATTGAGTGAGTTGATACATCCGCATCCAACCTATTCGGAAGCGATAAAAGAAGCCGCAGAGAACGTCTCGGGTGAAAGTGTACATTCAGGATAATGTTATCAAGAATACAAATAGGAAATTTTTTAAAAGAGGTTATTGACCTCTTATATATTGGATTCTAAACAAAACTAATTTAAAATAGAAGGTAGATATATACTTAAGATATCATGGTTAATGATGATCGATTTGATCCTCAGACCGTAGAAGTTGAAATACGAGATTTTTGGAATTCTGAGGGAATAGATAGGAAGGCGAGTGAGTCAAGAGGAGGTAATAAAAAATTTTATGTCGCTCGTCCCCCTATCCCAGCAAAAGATTGTCCTAATTGGGATGAGCTTTATACAAATTTTGTATATGACGCCTGGGCTCGTTTCAAGAGCATGCAGAACCTCAATGTCAGAAATGGACTCGGACTCGATCCTCTCAATTTGAGGATCGAAAAATTATTGATGAGAGATCTAGAGATGAGTTATTTAAAAGCGCTATCTGATGATAAGATTTCAGAGATATTTTCTGAGATGAATGATAAATCCATAGAATTTATAGAAAACATCTCTGAAGAACTTCATAACCTTGGGCTATGGATGCCATCTGAATTCGATTATAAGACTACTTCGGGAGAATTTATAGATTCAGTCTGGTGGAGTTTTAAAGAATTGATGGATAAAGATCTTTTGACAAAAAAAGAGAAGCCCGTAAAATGGTGTCCAAACTGCAGGATATCACCCTCAGTATCAGAGATATCTGTCAAACAAGAGATGGGAGAGAAAATTTTTGTTAAGGTACCTTTAGCAAGTGGAAAAAGAAGATACTTTTTGTTGGAGATAGATGACATATGGATGCTTCCTGCGGGTTTGACAATCGCGGTCAATCCCGATTTGGAATATGCTGTGGTGAAAATCGACTCCGAAGAAGATAGTCCAGAACAATTGGTCATGCTCGAGAAGAATGTTGAAAAGATTATCGGAGAGACTGATATAGACGAATATAAAACATTGAATACGATCAACGGAGAGGAGCTAGAAGGCCTCTCTTTCAGGTATCCTCTTGGCGATAAGATACCAGAAAAAACAGAGATAAGAGATAAAGATGCCCAAAAAGTGATAATTACTGACAAGGTCGCTGATGATGGGACCGGATTCGTGTTCCTCGCACCTGAATACAAGGATGATCACTGGCAAATAGCGGAGGAAAACGACTTAGAGACCTATAACCCGATACTAAAAAACGGTTATTTCGACGGAGGTCCGAGAAAAAATAAATATTCGGGTCTTTCTGCATCGGAAAGCGAATCCGTAATAATAGATGATTTGGAAAGTGAGGATCTTTTGTTTATAAAGAAGAAAATAGACAGAAATGTTGAGATGTGCGATATATGCAGGAGCAAGTTAATCAGATATCCTATAAGAGGGTGGTTCTTTGAAATACCTCAAAATGAAGAACAAACTCAGGAAAGAGTAGAAGAACTAGAAATTCTCCCCTCTTTAGAAAATATCGCATATAATGATTGGTTGCTCTCTAGAGATAACATATGGGGTGTTCCTTTACCTAGATGGGAGTGCAGTAGCTGTGGAAACGCTTTTATCCCTTCAGACCGTGAAGAACTGACACAAATATCGGACTACGAGTTGAGTGAAGACATAACGCCTGATATGATCATGAACTCTGAGGGATTTTGCCAAGAATGTGGAGACAAAATGTACCGGGAAAAGAAAAGCTTAGATCCGCTGTTTGTAAATGCTTGCTCACCATGGGCTCAATTGTATTATCCTCATCAGGAAGAAGAATACGAGGCTTGGTGGCCCGGTAAAGTCTTTTTGGGAAGAAAATCAGGAGATCTTGATTTGCTTACTGCTAACCTTTTTCTTTCATCGGCTCTTTTCGATGAGCCAAGTGTTGAAAAAATTATGTTTTTGGGCCCAGTATCGAGTGAGATTGAGTATCAAAACGTTAAAAATCTCGTCAGTAAAAATGGCTACGATTCTCTTAGATTGTACCTACTTTCCGATGAACCGCCCTGGGTTCATAGGATAATTACAAAAAGCGATCTGGAGTTTTCACATCAATTGCAAAGAGTTGCATGGAATTTAAATAAATTTTTTGAAGAAAATATAGATGAACTAGAAACAGATATTGAGGACATCAGTTCATCATCTTTTGAAGAAGAGATCAAAATAGAAGACAGGTGGATACTCTCCAAGCTGGAGACCACTAAAAAAGAGATCGTTGACTACTATGAAAGGGGTAGATTTGACTTAGCCGTTGAATCATTGGAAAAATTGATCTTGGAAGATGTAGCTCAATCATATATAAAAAGTAGTAGAACTAGGCTTAAAGAAGGTGAAGAAGAAAGAATTCTCGTGATGAGGACGTTATACTTAATTCTAGACTCAATTTCTAAGTTGTTGGGGCCAGTTTCGCCCTTTACGGCTGAGAGCATATACCAAAGCTTGAACGGAGGTAAGCAAAGCGTATTTATGGAAGATTGGCCTAAAAGCGATGATAGATATGTGGACCAGAGCTTGGAAACTATGATGGATGATGCAAAAGATATAGTCAATGAAATAATGCAGGTCAAAAGAAGATCTGAATTACCAGAAAAATGGCCGCTCCGCAAAATCATTTATAAGGCTAGAAATCGTAGAGGTATGGACTTGGCAGAAAAATTCGCTGATTTCATAAAATCTCAAGCTATAGTGAAGAACATCCAAGTCTTGAGACCTGAAGAAGAATGGGATGAAACTATTTTTAAGGCTGAACCTAACAGAGAGGCTATAGCTGATTCTTACAAACAATGGGTGGGAAAGATAGAAACCCTTTTGAGACAAAAATCTTCAGAAAAAATAAAAGAGGGAATCGAAAAAGGTAGTTTTGAAATTGGACTTGAAGGCAGGATAATCGAAATAGACCCGTCTATGGTCACGTTCAAAAGAGAAATACCTGAAGGTATTCAAGAGATTTCTCTTCATGATCAAGAGATATTTGTAGATTTAGAAATTACTGAGGAGATATGGGAAGAGGAAATGTTAAAAGAGATCGTTCTCAGGTTGAAAAGCATGCGGCAGGACGTAGGTCTAAGTCACGAAGATGAAATAGAAGTTTATTTAGATGCTGAAGAGGAAGTTATTGAGACGATAGAAGCCAACAGGAGTTCAATTGAAGACGAAGTAAAAGCTAGAGTGTTCAGAGTGAATGAAGTAGATATGGATGAAGCTCAATATGTTCTTGAATGGGTCGTTAATGGAGAGATAGTTGAGATAGGTATCAAACCACTCTACCGGACCAAAATGATCGAATACTATTCAAACATCTCAGGTTTAGATATGAAATCCGCCGAATTGCTTTACGAGTCAGGGTACACTACTATGGATTCGATTCGAGACGTAAAACCATCACAGCTATCTAATATAAGAGGTATAGAAAGTGAATTGGCTAACGACATCTTGCAATATGTAGAGGAAAAGGAGTTAGAAGAAGTACTTGAAGAGATGAAAGAAGAGTCTGAGGAAAGTGTTACGGAAGAAGGAGAAAAAGAAGAAATAATAGAGGAGGACGTAGACTCCAAAGAAAAAGAAGAGGTAACCAAAGAACTACCTGAAGGAATATCTAAAAGTTCTACATATTTAATCGAAGAAAAAACTTCCGACAGGTCTTTTAGATTATTGAAAAACATACTCGAAACTGAAGAAATGGGACTCTGTGTCACAAGGGATTATCCAGATAAGGTGAAGAAAAAATACGATCTTGAAGATATCGAGATGATTTGGCTTTCTAATGTTGATAGAGAAGACGCGATCAGGCCTAAGAGTCTTGAAAAACTTAGTTTGGCCTTGGAGAACTTTCTTTCACGGACCGGCGGTGTGATATTATTGAAAGGTTTGGAGTATGTCATCACCAATAATGATTTCAGAACAGTGCTTAATCTCATCCAATCTATTAAAGATCAAGTGGCCGTAAACGAATCTATATTGTTGATACCGGTGAATCCCTCGATAATGGAAAAGTATCAGTTAGATCAGTTAAGCGGTTTAGTCGATAGCACGCTCGAGGATTGAAGATAGAGGTGTCATATATGGATATAGGGGTTGTAGGCCCAGGAGCTATAGGTACTTTTCTTGCAGGTGTTCTAAGTAGTCAGAACGAAGTTGATCTGCTCGGTCGAAGACCTCTTGATATCGGAAAGATAAAGATTTTTGGAGAAACTAGTCTCGAAACAAGCGTGCGTTATACCGATTCGATTAAATCGCTTTCGGATAAAGAACTGATAATAGTCTGTACCAAATCATTTGATACCTCTAATGCTATGGCTTCTTTATCTGATCATCTTTCCTCTAGTTCTATGGTTCTATCTCTCCAGAACGGTTTGAGGAACGAAGAAATAATCTCTGATTTTGTTGGAAACGAGAGAACTATAGGAGGAATCACTAGCAATGGCTTAACTTATATAGAACCGGGAAAGGTAAAACATGCTGGAAAAGGAGAAACAGTTATTGGGCCATATCCTAAAGGAAGGAATAAAAAAGTGGAAAAAGTCTGTGAGGTCTTCAACGATGCAGGCTTGAAGACCACTACTAGTGAAAACATACTTCTGAAGATTTGGGAAAAGGCTATAATAAACTCTGGAATAAATCCCATAACCGCAGTTTTAAGAATAAAAAACGGTGTTTTGGTAGAGGATGAACATCTCACTAAATTGATAGAAGATACGGTGCTGGAAAGCGGTACAGTTGCAGAAAATTATGTTGATTTAGATAAGAAAAAGGTTTTGAAAGATACAAAAAAAGTAGCAGAAAGAACTTCCGATAACTTATCGAGTATGTTCCAGGATATAAAGAATGAGAATAGAACAGAAGTAGAGCAAATCAATGGAGCAATCATCGAAAAAGCCGTGGGAGTAGAAGGAGTTTCAACCCCTATTAACAAAGTTCTTTATAAGCTCGTAAAAGGTCTTGAAAATAGATATCTTTGAATAGGGTTTTCAACTTATAATATCTCCAAGGAGATAGATATCCTCAGCCGACTTTATCTCGACTTCTTTTCGTTCGCCGATGATCTCATCGTCTTCTCCTTTGATTACGACCACCTTGTAGTTATCCATCCTACCCTTCAGCGAATTTTCTTTACCTTTTTCCAAGAACAGAACTTCGGTTCTTCTCCCCACATACCTTTCATTCAACTTTCTGCTTATCTTGAATCTCAAGTTGGTCATCTGCTTGGACCTTTCTTTCTTTTTTCTAGAATGAACTTTGTCTTTCATCCCTGCGGCCTTTGTGCCTCCTCGTGGACTAAACCTCGTAACGTTTATCACGTCAGGTCTCGTTTTAATCACTGTCTCTATTGTTTTCTCAAAATCCTTTTCTGTTTCACCCGGAAAACCTACTATAACATCTGTAGACAGTGTGAGGTCAGGGAATTTTTCTCTAAACTCTCCTGCTGTTTTCTTCCACTCCTCAACAGTATAATTTCTATTCATCTTTCTCAGTATTTTATCAGACCCGGACTGTAAAGGTAGATGTAAGAATTTGTAGATCCTATCGTCTTCCATCAGATCTGCTAAATCTGGTTTTAGTGGTTCTAGAGTGTCAACATTCATCATGCCTATCCTAAACCTGTAACCTCCTTCTATCTTCAGCAGCTCTCTCAATAGTTCAATCAGATTTGTGTTTAAATCTTTTCCGTAAAGCGCGGCATCTTGACTAGTCAGGCGTATCTCTTTGGTTGAAGTTGATAAAAGTTGTTCAAACCTTTCTTTTATTTCCGTTGAAGATCTACTTTTGATTTCTCCTCTAGCTAATCTCGTTATGCAGTAAGTGCAGTTTCCTGAGCAACCTGAAGAGATAGGTATAGTACCTATTACCGAATTTTCTTTCGATCTGAGTGGGTTTTTAGACATCTCTACATCTGATGGTTGTATAAAATCTAATGTAGGACATTTTTCTTTCATCTCTTCTTTCTGAGTTGAAGATAAACAACCTGCAACTATGACTTCAGAACACTTATCTTCCAGCTCTTCGATCCTTCTCTTCATCCTCTCTTCTGTTTTTTTAATCACTACACAGGTTCCGATAAGGGCTTTATCGGCTTCATCAGGAGAGTCCACATGGATATGCCCCTTTTTTTCTAAATTCTCAGCTATCATCTCCGTTTCGCCCTGATTCATGGTACAGCCGTAGGATTCGACGTAGAACTTCATCTGCTCAGTAATTCGACGAGAGGGGTATTTTATATTTGCCTTTTGTCTCTATGACGTGATTAAAGATGATTAGAGGCCTTTCACCTCTCTTTCATCATCTCCTCCATCTTCTTTTCTATGAACTCCCTCAGTTTCTCGTTCATCTTGTCTTTCATCTCGGGAGGGATCAATTCCAGTCCAAGATCAGCGCTTGTTTTGGCCAACATCGCGTAAGCGTAGGTCTCCTTCATCTTAGCTTCCATCAAGAC
>SL_8KL_010_SEDDRAFT_10000435_pt1 | contig 36240 bp, 34 predicted proteins | sample SodLakKL_010_SED_4_FD_11160 | JGI IMG/M metagenome (IMG submission 11160)
AAAGCTATCCTCATCAGAGGATCGCCTCCTAAGTAAAGTCCAGTACCTACTGCTAGAACGGTCATGGTCCCTAACGTGGAAACTATGATACGCCATTTGTACCTCAACCAGTAAGCCGCTATCGCTCCGACGATCAGAACTAGGATCCCGGAAGCTCCGCCTATCCATCCGTGGGTCTGCCAGAAGATCAATCCCTCTGTGGCGGAGACCTCACTTCCGAGTAGCGGGATAGTTTCGCCTCTGAATATCCATAAAGATCCCTCGAAACCTTCGGCTGTGAACATATCCAGATTCTGGTGGTGTGGATGATATACTCGTGCGGTTATATCGGGATCGATGTATCTGAACACGAACGCGAAGATAACAAATACCAAAGCTTTAGAAGAAGCCACTGGATTCAAATATTTATGATCCAAAAATCTTCCCTGTATGTATTTGAACAAGAACATCGTCAAGAATGCAACCAATGCGGTGACCAGGTATGGTGCCTCGATCGGCATAGCTAGGCCGACTATCATTCCCGCGACCAAAGGCGATCCGGCGGACTCATAAGTTGGTTTGACCCCTTTCCATTGCTGATAAGATTGTATGACATTGTGTACAACTAAAACTGTTCCCAGCGCTATAAGGATATGAAACAAAGCTGGGATCCCCATTATCATCACAGATGCGAAAGCTATGATCGACATCAGCAAAAATGTTTTCAACATAAGTTCGTTTTTGTCGAAACCGATGTGGATGTGGGGTGGATTCACCACTTTATACAGACCAGATTTCTTTCCTTCCTCGGGCATGTTTAGCCTCCATTAGAAAACAATATATCGTTGTTATGAATCTGTTTTAACTTATATTAATTTTGTGGAGAGATGTCTTTTGAAATTTTCTACTATCAGTGCTAAAATCAATCTAAAAATCAGATTTATAACCATACCTAAAACTACCTAACTTATATATACGATATTTTTTATAACAATGAAATAGAGTAGTCATGGAGGAAAAAGTGATGCGTTGGAAGAAAGCGGGTGTTGTGTTAGTTGGGATCGTTTTATTGATAGCTGCTTTTGTGGTCGTGGGTAATACAATAGATGATGAAAAAACACCAGAGCAGAGTTTATTCGACGAAGATCTAGTAGTTGAAGATCTGGAAGTCAATGGGGAAGATGAACAGTTAGTCATCCATGAAAATGAAACCGTAACCGTCACAGCAACACTTACGAACGAAGGAGACGATACTATCGATGTGCCATTAGTGGTTGAGTGGTACGAAGACGAAGAATTAGTCACTGATGATCCCCATAGGGATACGCTATATGAAGACTTGGAGCCTGATGAAACAGAGGACGTAAGTTGGACTAGAGATCATTTTGGGTGGTGGCCCGACAATTACATGGTAAGAGTGGGTGAAGAGACGGTCAACGTTATAGTTGTTGAAGATCTTAACATCACGGTAGAAGATTTAGAGGTGAATGGCGAGTCCGATCACTTAGAGATAGGCACATACGATCCAGTGACAGTTACAGCGACAGTGACTAATGACGGAGACGATCCTGTAGACGTACCACTTTACATCGCGTGGGATTACGAATTGGATCAGGGTCATAAAGGTTCAGTTTATGTGGACTTACAGCCAGGTGAGACTGAAGAGGTAGAATGGGAACGCGAAGAGCACGGTACTTGGTGGCCTGACGAGTATACGATCATAGTCGGTGAAGAGTCTGTTAATGTTACAGTAGAAGAGTATTATACAGTAGATGAATTCTCTGTTAACGAAGAAACAGAAGAGGTAGAAGTCTCTTTAGACGAGGAAGTTGAGATCTACGCTGAAGTCACGAACAATGCGGACGAAGAAGTAGATATGGTCGTCACAGTAGAAGAGGACGGAGACCTTATCTCTGGCGCTCATTCATTTGAAGAGACGATAGAGGCTGATGGAACAGGAGTGATAGATGAAAGTTTCGATCACGACGGTTGGTACGCCGGTGATTTCGTAGTGAGGTTAGAAGTCGATGATACTATCGATGAAACCATAGATGTGACTTTAGTAGAAGATGCTGATCTAGTTATAGAGGAATTCACAGTAAATGATGAGACGGATGAAGTCGAATTAGATCTTGATGAAGAAGTTGAGATCTATGTAGAGGTCAGAAATGACAGAGATGATGATGTAGAAATGACGGTTACAGTAAAGGAAGACGGACAGGAGATAGAGATTGGTAGACACTCCTTTGATGAAACAGCGCTTGCCGATGGTGAAGGGATAATCGAAGAGGATTGGGATCACGATGGTTGGTATGAAGGTGAATTCACAGTAGTACTAGAGGTAGGAGATGGTGAATTGGAAGAATCTATTACAGTAACACTCGTTGAAGATGATGATGTGGACGATGACGAAGTAGACTGGGACGAGATGCGGATCATAATCGGATTGATAATAGCCGCGTTCGTGATCGGAATCGGTGTCGGTGTAATTTGGAGTAAAAAAGGCTATTAAAACCTATTTTTCTGTTTTATTTTCTCTTACTTTTCATCGAAACTTTCTGTTAAATTCGAAAAAGTGATTACATAGAAATCGATGATAATAAAAAATCGGACGTGTAAAAGATGGAACAACACCTGATAAAGACTGAAGGGGTCACTAAGACCTACCGATCGAACATGCCATTTTTTGGTCGTGATGAAGAAGTTCTAAAAGGTGTCGATTTTGAAGTAGACAGAGGGGAGATAATAGGCATTGTTGGAGAAAACGGCTCTGGCAAATCCACTTTTATGAAGATATTAACAGGGGTCTTAAAACAGGATGGAGGAACAGTAGAAAGGAATGGAAAGATAGGTTGGTGTCCTCAGGAGAAATTGCTGTATGAAAGATTGACGGTCGGAGAAATTTTCACCCTTTTTGGCACCGGATACGAGATGGACAGAGTAGAGATCAAAAATGCCGAAGAAAGTTGGCTCAACGATTCGGTTTTGAAGATTATTTAGATTATCAGGTCGATAAATTGAGCGAAGGAGCCAAGCAGAAGGTCAATCTTTCTATAGCCCTGATGCATGATCCCGACTTACTTCTTCTAGATGAACCGTATGAAGGTTTCGATTGGAATACTTATCTTAAATTTTGGGATATGACAGAGGAGCTGATAGAAGACGAAAGATCTATCGTGGTCATATCTCACTTCGTAAATGAGAGGGAGAGATTCGACAGCATATACGAACTAGAGGATGGTTTATTGAGAAAGGAGAAGTGATAGAGATCATCGATCTTATAAAAGTGAATGTGTCCGCCTTCTTCCGTAGACCGGTCAATATGGGTCTTATAGTGTTGGGCATACCCGTGGTCATTTATGGATTCTACGTTTTCATGAGGGCACTCCCGGACTTCATCTTCCCTGAGATCTCGGCTGAGATCGGAGCCGCAGCGGGTTCTCTATTCGCGGTCGTCTTTTTGGTAGGATTAGTCGGTCTGTTTCAGATCATCTCCTCGTTAGAGGCGGATAGAAGACTTTCCATCTCAGGATTCTCGATGTACAACATCTTGATAGGACGCTTTTTAGGCATATTAATAATCAGTACGATGATCTCCATCTTTTCACTAGTCGTTATGTCTTATTGGGTTTTGGCGCGATCTTATTCACGGGCTTTTTTAGTCCTGGTACTTTCAGGGTTTTTGTACGGTCTTATAGGTGTTTTGATAGGTTCTTTGATCCAAAAGGAACTAGAGGCCTCTCTTTTATTGATATTTATCGCAGATCTAGATGTATTTTTAGGTACGGGATTTTTGGATTTTGAGTCCACTATCGTAGAATATTTTCCTCTCAATTCTCCCAGTCACTTACTCCAAACTGCTGTTTTGGATGGGTACGTGGATAGTTCTCATCTACTGGTATTGGTAGTATACATCTTGCTGTTCCTTTACTTTTCGACGCTTGCCTTTGGAAAAGCATCATCTGATGAGAGGGGATGGATTTGAAAGACTTTGATGTTTTCAGAACTTTGACAATATATCACTTCAAGCAGATATTCAGGAGTAAGTTATTGGTCGTATTGATGTTTTTACTCCCTATCTATTTCATCACCACCATGAACATAGTGCATCCTGAAAGACCGATAATGGTACCGATAGGAGATGCTCTCGCCGTAGAGATGTTATCTGATCTAGCGACGATGACTGTAGTGACCGTTGTCGTCTCTCTTTTGTGTGGTGTCTTCGGTTTTTTCATAATACAAGAGAGCGATATCGATCCAAGATTGAAAATAGTAGGATTCAGCGATCTTGAGGTAGTTGGATCCAAATTGTTATTACTTTTAGGAGTGGTTTTGTTCACAACCGCTTTCTCTTTCCTCGTGATGTTTTATCTAACTATCCCGGAAAACATATCTTGGTTCATCATCGGTGTTTTACTTGCTGGAGCCAACTATTCTTTTATAGGCGTTATAGCCGGGCTTTACTTGAACAAGCTTCCGGGCATGTACCTCATGCTGTTCATGCCAACTTTGGACTTGATGCTATTCCAGAGTCCGATGGTTGATCGCGATCTGATAGGAGGATGGGTAAAATATCTCCCAGGTTATAATCCCATGAGGGTGGTGTTGAGAGCATCACTAGGGATCGATCAACAGATGAGCATCATCTTTTATTCACTTTTCTTCTTAGCTATCTTGATCGTAGCTACTCTTGTTATATTTTACGTAAAAGTAAACAGTAAATAGGATCAGACTGAAAAATTTAGTTTGTATTCAGTCACCAGTCAACAATATCGGTATCTCAGCTTCTGCTATGATCTCTCTCTCGAGCTTACTAAGGGAAAGTTTAGGGAATATACGATGAAGCTTGTATAAGATCCCCTTTCTACCTCGACTTCCTATCAAGAAATCGAAATCTCTCATCCTATCTATTATCTCCTGATCAGAAGCGCCTTTCTTTATCTCGAGCGTATAGTCAACATCCATCTGTTCAGCTCTCTTTTTGATCCTTCTCGAAGAGGGACCGGGATCATCATCATCGAAATGAAAAGTGGTCAAACTTGCGTCGAAATGGTGAGCTAGATCGAGCGCGATCATCGTCGCCTCTTCAGAATAAGAACTGAAAGTTGTAGGATTGAAGATTTTGTTAGGTATCCCTGGAGGACAGCAGCGGGGGAATATGAGTGAAGGATGGCTGGTTACTTTGAGATAATTTAACGTGGTTTCTCCTATGTGTACCCTTTGAGCCCCCATCTTAGAATGGGATGCTAAAACTAATAGATCCGCATTGACTTCGTCGGCGTATTTTTTCATCTCTTTAGAGGGCACTCCCTCGGGTTTCCTAATCTCAACAGGCGATATACCCTCCTCGTTGAGGACTTCCTTCCCATCATCTAACGCTTCAGTCGCGACTTTCCTCTTTTCTTCCCTCATGGTTATGTTTTGAGGGATACTCCTGTCTGTAGTGTTCACCACACTTATCAGGTAATATTCCGAGTCGGGAAACAAATTGGTGGTGTATCTCATCGCGGTGTCCATTATCGGAGAGTCGTCAGTTGCTATTACTATTTTGTCGAACATCCGAATCACACTAATATATGTGTTTGTATTTATATATTTTGGTGTTGAAGAGTATTAACTTTTGGAGTGGAGAAAACGCTCCGTACAGAAAAATAGAGCGAAATATTAATATACATGTACCTAAAAAACGATATATGGTCGAACTAGGATTTCCTTTCTTGTTTCTTACTATCCTTCTACCTATTTTCGTAGCTTTCCTTTTTCCCTGGCTAGATAAAAAGATAAAAGACAGGACCATATCACTGATAAGTTTTGTTTTCTTGGCGATTCCAGGTCTAACGGCATTGATGATATCTCTAACCTTCGGTTTACAACCCGGTATTGTTGGACCACCACTTTTTTCACACGACATGATAGGTTCTTTCGCGATGTATCTGGATGATTTGAACTCTCTTTTCTTTCTTGGAGTAGGCGTTGTGACCCCTATCGTGGCGATTTACTCTTTTGATGTGATGGAACACAGGATTTCCCATATGAAAAGAGAGGGTGAAAACCCACCGTCTTTAGGTTATTTTTATCTTTTTTATACACTATTTTCTACAGGGATGTTGGGTTTCGTTATGACGATCAATCTTTTCATGCAGTATATCTTTCTCAGTTTAGCACTCTTTTCTTCATTCGTTCTTATACTTCTTTACGGACACGGAGAGAGAAAACGGATCGCTAATATTTACTTGGTGTGGTCTCTCGTCGGCAGTGCGGCTTTTTTCTTAGGGGTCATCGGTCTAGGAACTGAAACCGGGACGTACAACATTTTAGATTTATCAACGCTAGAATCAAATCTAGCTTTAGGTGAAGGACTCCCACTTTTGATACCCTTTCTGATATTTTTCGGCATGTCTATCAAGATGGCTCTTTTTGGAGTCCATATCTGGCTCCCTAAAGCCCACTCTGAAGCACCTGCTCCTGTCTCTGCTCTCCTTTCAGGGAACTTCATAGGTTTATCTGGATATGTGATGATCAGGGTAGTGGTTGAGATGTTCCCCGCTCAATCCAGGATAATGTCGCCGTACTTTTTAGTTCTAGCATTTTTCACGATGCTGTACGGCGGTTTGAATGCTATAGCACAGGACGATCTAAAATCTTTGTTAGCCTATTCCAGCATCTCGCAGATGGGATGGATAACTTTTGGAATAGCGATCATGACTGAAAAAACGATGATGGGCGGCGCGGTACTTTTCGTCACTCAGTCTTTCTCTTCTTCACTTCTCTTTATGGGTGCGGGTGTTATAATGGTAAAGTATGACGGACTGAGAGATATATCGAACATGGGTGAATTGATGACTCTGAATCCTGTTCTATCCAGTCTTATAGTCGTGGGATTTTCAACACTCATAGGTGTGCCTTTCACGGTGGGCTTTTGGGGGAAAACGTTGATATTCAGTGGCGCTACGACTGTAGCGGCGGGATACGGACCCTTATTTTTCATAGCTGTTGCTCTTGCGATAATCTTTGCAGCCGGTATAACCGCTAGTTATTCGTTGATCACGATGAAAAGAATGCTGTTCGGTATGTTCAAAGGAGATATGGAACCACCCCATATAGGATGGTCATTTTCTACCGCAAGCATGGCTGCCGTGGGATTGACCGGAATAGTACTTTTCTTCAGTCCAGAAAGTATAATGGATACTGCTGCTATCCCAAGGTTGTCCGTCTTGACAGTCGAAGGTTTGATGTTTCTGACAGCTTTCCTCGGAGCCTACACTATATTTTCTGGAGGTATAAGATATTATCTGGTACTGTTATCTTATAAGGTCGAAGAAGAGATAATCGATGAGCTCTTTCATGAGAAGATGATTTTATGGATCGAGAAAGCAGATAAATCACTCGAAAAAGCACATCCGGCTGATTTTTCCACATATATGCTTTGGATCTTGATAGGTTTTTTAAGCGTTGTTATGATTTTGATCTTTCTTTAGATATTTGTTATGGTAGATGGTTCAAACATCCCCTCTATTCACATAATTGTTTATATTTTATAAAAATAAAAACCAAAAAACCAAAAAATTAATATCACTAATGATATAACAAGGAATCAATCAGATATCATGGTGGTAAAACTCGATTTTCCGATACTGTTTATATCTGTTCTGATCCCTCTATTGGGATCTTTCCTTTTCCCTATAATTCAAAAAGAAGTCGATAATAAGACTCTTTCATTTCTCTGTTTTTTCCTACTTTCTGCACCATCGATTTCGATCCTTTTTATCTTTTTGAGATACGGATGGGTCGGGATGGTCACTGAACCCGCTTTATTTGTACATCAGGACCTTGGATCTTTTTCTATGTATTTAGATAGATTGAGCGGACTTTACTTTTTAGGTGTTGGTTTAGTGACTCCTTTAGTCGCGCTTTATTCACGAAATCATATGGAATATCGGATCAGAACTATGAAAGAAGAGGAGGAAAATGTTGCATCTCTAGGAACATTTTATCTTGCATATGCAATTTTTTCAGCAACGATGATGGGTTTCGTGCTCACCACCAATTTCCTTTTACAATACGTATTTTTGAATATGACGGTGATGGCCTCTTTCCTCCTGATCCTTCTATACGGCCATGGTAATCGTCAAAGGACCGCTCATATGTATTTGATCTGGTCCATGGTAGGCGGTGCGATCTTTTTACTCGGGATCATCGGACTTGGCTATTATTCTGGAACATTTGATTTAGTCGACCTTGAAGCGATGGAACTGAATCTTGGTATCGGTGAGGGTCTGCCTCTTTTCATCCCATTTCTCCTGTTTTTTGGCATGTGTATCAAGAAGGCGTTGTTCGGTGTCCATATATGGCTCCCTCATGCTCATGCTGAGGCCCCGTCTCCTGTTTCTGCATTGCTCTCTCCAAATCTTATAGGTATCTCCGGTTATGCGATGATAAGGGTTGTTTTAGATATCTTTCCGGCTCAATTCGAGCAGATGTCGATTTTCTTCTTGATTTTCGCTTTCGTCACCATGATCTATGGAGGATTGAATGCGATAGCTCAGGATGATCTAAAAAAATTGCTTGCATACGCTTCCGTTTCACAGATGGGTTGGGTGGTTTTCGGTATAGCCACCATGACTCCAGAGGGACAAGTCGGAGGTATCCTTCTTTTCGTCAAACATTCGATAAGTTTGTCCGTTCTCTTTATGGGAGCAGGTATATTAGTCGAGAAGTATGATGGTTTGAGAGATATATCCAATATGGGAGAACTTTTGTCCCTCCACCCAGTACTCTCAGGATTGATGATCATCGGCTTTTTAACTTTAGTTGGTTCTCCTTTGACCATGGGATTCTGGGGAAAAGCGTTGATATTCAGTGGCGCTATCAAGATGCCATTTATCACAGGACCTTTCACTTTTATTTTGGTCGCACTAGCGATCGTTTTGGCAGGTGGAATCACAGCCGCTTATGTATTCATAACCGTAAAAAGGATGTTCTTCGGTATGTTCAAAGGAGAGATGGAACCAAAAGATATAGGATGGTCTACATCGACTTATCCGATGGCTGTGATATCCGCGATCGGAGTGGTTCTTTTCTTTGTTCCAGGCTTTCTTTTTGGACCGGCAGAACTGCCTACTTTGCCCGTACTGACTATTGAAGGTATGATGTTCCTAACCGCTTATTTGGGCGCTTATACAATTTTTTCTGGAGGTATCCGTTATTATCTAGTGCTTTTATCCCATAGAGTGGAAAACGACTTGATCGATAATTTTTTCCACAAAAAGATGTTATCATTTATCAAAAGATCAGACGAAGTTCTTGAACATGCTCATCTTGTAAATTTTGACACGTATCTGCTATGGCTGGTGATAGGATTTTTGGGAGTTTTATCAGCGCTGCTCTTTCTTTAAAAACTGGGGNCAGAGAGAAAGAATCNGATCTAAACCCGTCTTTTTATACTAAAGATACCGACCCAACTTTGAAATTTACAGAAGATATAAATACACTATTTCCAGCTAACTCTCTTATAACATTATTATATGCTGGATATAGAACTCCTAGCTTGAAAGACGATCGGTGGCAGATGATGGAGAAAAGTAATATCTCGGAGGAGACTTTCGCATGTTCCATTAAGAAGTTTCTATTCTGTGGTTCACTGACTAAAAGGGAGGTGTTCGAATGAAAAAAGTCATCTCCGTGATCGTTGTCGTTCTTTTTTTCTTGATTTTATCTTACGGACTATCACAGATGAGGCCTTTCGGTGAGCCTGAAAGCACGGAGATGCACGATCATTTTCTAGAGGACAGTCAGCCCCATGGTCAAATAAACGATTTGGTCACGGCCGTGTTGTTCGATCATATAGGACTTGATACGTTAGGTGGAGCTACGATCTTATTCTCCGCAGTATCAGGAACCATAACGGTTTTTCAGAAGTTCAAGGGATCAGTTAGGAAGGAGGGAGATTATTGAATCAGAGCGATGATCAGAGGAGGCTGACATGATGGTCTGGGATATCCTAGTTACTTCTAGCCCCGCCTTGGTATTGGCCGTACCTCTGTTATTCGCTTTCTTGATAGCTCTCCTTGGAAGGTTTTTTGAGAGACATGTGAATATATTGTTTGCTTCCGCGCTTATAATCACATCTTTCTTCGTAGGGGTTATGGCTGTTGAAGTGCTCACGTCTGAAAGTTGGATGTATGTTTTTGGGGCTGCAGCACCCGAACCAGAAAATGGCACTTCGTTTTTTAGGATCGTCTTTTTAGCTGATGGATTTTCAGTCCTAGCCACGATCACCATCGCGATAATAGCAGTAGTGACGGGCATATATTCATTTGATTACATGAAAGATGAAACTGTTTTGAACAAATACTATTCTCTTTTCCTTCTAACTTGGGTCGGGATCAACGGGATGGTTCTGACGAACGACATTTTCAACATGTTCGTTTGGTTCGAAGTCACTACGATGGCTTCTTGTGGACTTGTTGCCTTCCAGAATTACAGAGAAAAGAGCATCGAGGCCGCGTTGAAGTATCTTCTTTTGAGCGTTGTCGGAGGTCTAGTATTTCTTTTCGCGATAGGATTACTGTACGGCCAATATGGGGTTTTGAACCTAACGCTACTATCAGAACAGATCTCGGGTACTTTCAATGACAGACTCGCTGTTGGTTTGATAATGGTAGTTTTTGCCATGAAGTCGAGCAGCGTCCCTTTCCACTTTTGGACACCGGACGTATATGGAGAATCTCCTGGTCCAATATCTCCATACATGGCGGTCACCACCATGGGATTTCTTTTCGCATTTTTCAGATTGGTAGTGGGAGGGTTTGTTGGAGGTATATCCCCACAGCTTATCGGGATGATCGTGATGCTGTTGGGTATGATCTCGATGGTCGTAGGAGTGATGATGGCCTTCGCCCAGAGAGATCTTAGAAAATTGCTCGCTTACCTTTCTATCTCGCAGATAGGCTACATAATGCTCGCAGTAGGGATAGGGATCGCTACACTAGATACTGCCAGTTATGATGACTTCGGCTCCCTAGCGATGACAAGTGGTCTATTCCATATGATAAACGACGTGATCTATAAATCTCTGCTCTTTCTTACTATAGTAAGTCTAGTTCACGTGACCGGTATCAGAAATAGAGAGGAGCTCAGCGGACTTGTATACAAGATGCCCTACCTTTCCCTATTCTTTTTGATAGGTGCGTTATCGATATCAGGTGTTCCCCCTTTCGCCGGGTTTTATTCTAAATTCTTGATCTACAAATCTACATTTCTATTTCATCCCTTGATGGGATTATTCGCTATCGTCACGAGCATAATAATCCTGGTTATCATGGCGAAAGTATTCTCTCAAGTATTTCTCGGATCGAAAGAAGATAGTTTTGACCAGCACGTCCCTAAATCGATGTTCATCGGGATGACGATACTCGCTGTTCTGGTGATAATATTTTCGATGATGCCTCACGTGATCGTGTCAGAGATCATCACTCCTGCAGTGGAATCTTTGACAGCGTTATTTTGATAGTCTAAATACCTCTGAAAGCACTTTCAAGATCTTCTACAAGATCATCGGATTCTTCGATACCGACAGACAAGCGTATCAGATTGTCTTTGATCCCCACCTTTTTCCTCTTTTCTTTTGGTACTGAGGCATGTGTCATCACTGCGGGTATCTCGGCTAGAGACTCCACTCCGCCAAGACTCTCTGCTAGGTGGAATATATCCAGATCTTCGATGAATTTCTTAGCCTCTTTCAAGCCCCCATCTATCTCAAAAGAGAGCATGCCTCCAAATCCGTCCATCTGTTTTATAGCGAGTTCATGCTGCGGATGTGATCCAAGTCCAGGATAATGCACTTTTTTCACTTTTCGATGTCCTTCTAGATGATCAGCTATATCTTTAGCGTTTTTTTCATGCAGTTCCATCCGTGGTTTCAATGTTTTGATCCCTCTCATGACAAGCCATGAGTCGAACGGGGAAAGGATAGCGCCTGCGGCGTTCTGGTTGAATTTTATCTTTTCAAACGACTCCTCGTCTTTTGTTACAATCGCGCCACCGACCACGTCTGAATGACCTCCCATGTATTTAGTGAGGCTGTGAACAACGATATCAGCGCCCAGATCTAAAGGTCTCTGGAAATAAGGTGTAGCGAACGTATTGTCAACTACTACATCTATCTCCATCTGATCAGCTATTTTAGAGATCTCTTCGATATCCGAAAGTTTCATNAAAGGGTTGGTCGGAGATTCCAGCCATATCAGCTCAGTATCTTCTTTTACGTTCTCGATTATCTGTTCAGGGTCAGTCGCATCGACATAATCGAATTCCAGTCCGAACTTCACCATCACTTCATCGAATAATCTCTTGGTTCCGCCGTAAAGATCATCGAAAGCCAAAACGTGATCGCCCTGTTCAAGAAGTGACATCAATACGCTCTGTTCTGCCGCCATACCAGAGGCGAAGGCTAGACCGTACTTACCGTTCTCTAAAGAAGCTATCTTTTTCTCCAGCTTATCTCTCGTTGGATTACTGGTCCGAGAATAAACATGTCCTTTATCTATCTCATCTAGATCTTCTTTTGCAAAGGTAGTGGTGAGATTTATAGGTGCTATCACATCCCCTGATTCAACATCTTCAGGATCTTCACCATCGTGTATGCTCCTTGTTGAAAAACCATTTTTCTTCATCTCAATTCCTCCAATATCTTTTCATCGTCAGTTTCTAATCCGTTTTTTTCCATCCAATCGTCGTCATATACTCTACTTAAATAATTTCGTCCTGTATCTGGAAAGATAACTAGAGCTTTCTTATCACCTATCTCGTTATTTTTTAAATACTTTATCGCACCGACTAAAGCGCTTCCAGAAGACCCTCCGGCTAGTATACCTTCTTTTCTTGATAAGAACCTGGTCATCGAAAAAGAAGATTGGTCATCCGTTTTCACTATTTTGTCTATCAGTTCTAGATCTAACGTTTCGGGTATAAGGTCTTCTCCTATGCCTTCAGTCAGATAAGTTTCGGCTTTCTTTTTCGCCTTCTCTTCGTCCATCCCGTTCTTTACCAGACTGATTATCGAGCCTTTAGGATCGATACCGATGATCTTGACATCCATATTTTCTTTTAGATATCCGCCTATCCCTGAGATGGTTCCACCTGTACCAATTCCCACAAAAAGGTAGTCTAGATCATCACCCATCTGTTCCTTTATCTCTGGTCCCGTGGTTTTTCTGTGAGCTTGAGGGTTGTATTCGTTTTCGTACTGGTTGGGCATATAGGCGTTCTTTGAAGTCTCGATATCTTTATTTAAAATATTTTCTAATTCTTCTAGCTTTTCTTCATCTACCAATTTTTGTACGAATTCGATGAGATCGTTTAAAACTCCTTCTTCTAAGATACCTCCTTTTTCCCAGATCAGATCTCTTATCACTTCAGCAACTTTGTAATATGAATTCGTGTCTTCAGGAGCAACATCCGTGGGTGTTCTCACCACTTTTGCACCATGTGCTTTAAGAAGCAGTTCTTTCTCTTTACTCATCTTGGAAGGCATGGTGAATACTGTCTTATAGCCTTTCAAACTTGAAGCTATAGCGATCCCGACTCCGGTATTTCCAGAAGTGGGTTCGATTATAACACCTCCTTCTTCTATCTTTCCTTCTTTTTCCGCCCCTTCGACCATGGATAGTCCTATCCTATCTTTGATACTACCTCCAGGATTCAAGTACTCTATCTTGGCATAGATTTCGGAATCTAATTCAAAGAAATCCATTATATTTGATAATTTGACTATAGGAGTTTGTCCGATCGCTTCGGAGATGTCCGATCTGATCTCGTTTTGATTCATGCCATCGTTCATCATATCACTTCTAAGACCATCGATGCTATAACAATGTTATAATTACAGAGATAAATAGGTTATGGTCATATGATCAAATCCGATAGCGTTATAACTTCCGAGTCTTTTCCCGGAGACGATGAAGGTCAACGCGGATCTGCATATACACAGTAAGTACTCTAGCGGAGTTTCAAAACGGATGGACCTGAACACTCTGAGCGTAGAAGGAAGGAAGAAAGGGGTCGATCTAATCGGGACAGGTGATTGTTTACATCCAGGTTGGAGAGGAAAGATCAAAGAATTGGATAAAGAGAGAGAGTCCATCTTTACCAACGGTGATATCAGATTCATCCTAACAAGTGAGGTAGAGACAAAAGACAGAGTCCATCACCTACTGATATTTCCGTCGATATCTAAGACCGAAGAGATGTATGAAAGGTTGAGCCGTTTTTCATCAAACATAGATTCTGATGGGAGACCAAGAGTGGACCTCAACGGTGAAGAACTCGCTCTCATAGCTAAAGAGACAGACTGTCTTTTCGGTCCGTCTCATGCATTCACGCCCTATACCGGGATATATGGGGATCACGATTCTCTAAACGAAGCTTATGGAAAATATGCGAAGGATGTTCAATTCTTGGAATTGGGTCTTAGTGCTGACAGCAACTACGCTGACAAAATATCAGAACTTCATGGATTGATTTACCTTTCAAATTCAGATGCACATTCTCCTTACCCTCATCGTTTAGCTAGGGAGTTCAATACCTTTGAACTCGAAGACATCAGTTTCAAAGGTTTAGAGAAACTTTTTCAAGGTAAAAGTGGAGAGGTCATAAGGAACGTTGGTTTACCACCTGAGGAGGGTAAATATAATGAGAGTGCGTGCAACAGCTGTTATACACACTACACCTTCAAAGAAGCTGTAGCGAGAAAATGGAGATGCAGCTGTGGTGGAAGTATCAAAAAGGGTGTTAAAGACAGGGTCGAAGAGCTTTCAGATGTTGAGGAGAAAACAGATAAAACGCCTCCCTATCTTCATCTGATCCCCTTACAGGAGATCATATCTAAAGCCGTTGGTCATTCTAGTCCTACAACTAAAAAAGTCAGATCAATTTGGCAAAAACTCATCGAAGAGATTGGAGATGAAGTCCAAGTCTTGTGTGATTCATCTATCGAAAGGATAGAGCGTATAGCCGGACAGGATGTAGCGGATCTCATCGAAGATTTTAGAGAGCACGATGTTGAGATAAAGCCTGGTGGAGGAGGAGAATACGGACAGATACTTACACAGAAAAAAGATAGGGATGAGAAAAGCCAAAGGTCCTTGAGTGATTTTTGAATGTATCTTTGATAAAAGCACCATTCATAAACTCCCGAAAATGATAATTAACAGGATAGATTATAAAGGCTGAGTATAAATGTTGGGCGGTATTAAATTGTATCTACTTAAATGAGCTGATAACGATGGACCTGTTTGGGAAAGAGAAGGAGAAAAAGATAAAATCTCTAAAGAAAAAATGTAGGGCCAAGGAGGAAACGATAGAAGCCCTTAGGGAGAAACTTGAAGACAAAAATGATGAAATAGATACTCTTGAAGAGAGATATGAGGACAAAGAAGAAAAAATCGATGAATTTAAAAATCTGCTTAAGGAAAAGGAAGAAAAGATAGCAGACCTTGAAGAGACTTGTAGAGAAAAGGACCAACGATTGGAAGGATTGAATCAAGAGTTGGATGAACTTGAAGAAGAAAAAGAGTCTCTTAAGGAAAATATCGAAGAAGAGAGAGAAGAAATAGAAGAGCACATAAAGAGCATCGAGAAGGTCGTCAAGGGAATAACTGAAGGCGACCTCAGCGAAAGGATAGACACGAGCCACTTCGAGGAGGAGGGTGAAGAAACCTATCTGATAGGGCTTGGTAATAATATAAATAAGATGGCAAGTGGATTGGAAAGCACTCTTAGGACATTGCAGAAGGTGTCCACTGAGTTAGGAGAGTCCTCGAAAAATACGAAGGAAACATCTCAGTATTTGACGGAAACCGCAGATACCCTCAATGACAACATCGAGGACATCTCACGAGGAGGTGACGAGATAGCTAAGATGAATAGGCGTATCTCTGAGCAGATAGAAAAGGAGATACAAAAGATAGAATCTACCTCTTCTGATATTAAAGATATAGTGGATACAGCCGAAAAAACTTCTATACAAACAGAGAAGGGAAAAGATAAGGCAAAAAAGGTAAGTGAAACGGTAGATAGGCTGAAAGACATACTGAATGAGACCGCTATCGAAGGAGAGAAGTTGAGTAAAAAATCGGAGGAGATAGGAGACGTAATCGATGTCATCTCAGATATCGCCGATCAAACCAATCTGCTCGCATTGAACGCCTCTATAGAAGCAGCTAGGGCTGGTGAAGAGGGTAGAGGCTTTGCGGTAGTAGCCGATTCGGTGAGAGAACTAGCTGAAGATACTCAGGAGGAGACCAAACAGGTCAAGGAAGCTATCGAGGAAACTCAAGACTGTGCCAAAAAAATTGCTGAAAGGATTGAAGATCTGAAGCAGATGACAGAAACTGTCGAAGATATGTCAGAAGAGAGTAAGCAATCCATAATAGAGATCGATAAGCAGATGGTTTCAGTAAAAGATTCGATAAAATCAGTTTCTGTTACGACCAGTAATCTTTTAGACGTATTGAAAACGGATTTCGCCACAAAGATAAATGGGGTTACGGAGATAAGTGATCAAAATGCCGAATTGGCTCAATCATGTCGAGATATATCTGAAGAGCAAAAGTCCCTTTCAGAAGATATGTTGGACTCTGCGAAGGACCTTTCTAACGTGGCTGAAGAACTCTCTAACGTCCTTGAACAATACGAGGACGTGTACTTCAACATGATAGAGAGAGCTAGAGAAAAAGGAGATAAGAGGTTAGAAGCTAAAGGACTGAGAAGGCTCGGCTGGGTGTACGTTGAGACCGGCAAATTCGAAAAGGCGAAAGATTACTTGAAGGACGCTTTAGATATATCTGAAAGTGTTGATGCATCTGAAAGTATAAGTGAATGTTATAGAGGTCTGGGAAAGATAGGCTTTAGAAGGGGCGAACTTGAAGAGGGAAAGAAATACTATAGAAAGGGTATCGATGCGGCGAAAAAATCTGGTGATGATAGGACGCTCGCGATGAATTATATAGGTATAGGAAATATTTTCTCGCAGCAGGGTCACTCTAATAAAGCTATCGATTATTATGAGAAGAGTGTCCCACTGCTAAAGGACGTGAACGAGAAGACTCAGTTGGCTAGGGTGCATAACAACATCGGCGATAGCTATTTGAAAAATGAAGAGTGGGATAAGGCTTTAGATTATTTTGATCGATGTATCGAATATGCGGAAGAGATAAACGATGAGAGGTTCATAGGATGGGGTTCTTTCAATGCCGCCGAAGCTTGTGTGAATTTAGGTCGTTTAAAGGAAGCATCGGAGTATATCCAGGGAGTCGAAGAGATAATGAAGCGAGAGAATGATAGGGTAGGATTGGCCGCAGTTTACAGAAATACAGGTCTGATAAACCACAAGAAAGGAAATTTAAACAAAGCTGTGGAGTATTACAATAAGGCGTTAGAGCTGAATAAAGAACTCGATATCCCTTACAATATAGCAGAAACCAAGCTCCACATGGGTGAGCTATATAAAGATGATAATAGATATGAGGAAGCAAGAGAGTATTTAGAAAGTGCAAGAGATATTTTCGATGATATCGGTGCCTCTGACGAACTGATAACGAAGACCAAAATGATCCTGAGAGAATTGCCCGGTTAGACCCGAAAGGTTTCAAGATAAAGCTTTTGAACGGTTTGCATGCCTGATATCTTGCACCTAATTTAAGGTGAAATAGTATCCAAAAACTTATGAATCAGCTTTTTTCTCTAAAAATCATGACAAAAGCCCTGCTTTTAACCGACGAACATCTGGATAGAGGCGCCGCGAAAACATCACACGGTCTACTTAGACATTCAGAAAAGTACGAAATAGTGGGTGTAATAGACTCTAAGTTCAGCGACAAAACCACCGATGAGGTCATACCTAGATGTAGAAAAGTTAAGATATATCCGGACCTTGGCTCTGCTCTCGATGAGAATGATGCCGAGAAACTGATAATAGGAGTAGCAACTGTTGGCGGTTATCTTCCCGAGAATTTCAAAGAACATATCGAAGAAGCCATGAAGAATGGGTTAGATATCATCTCGGGTTTACATCATTACTTGAGCGAGGACGAAGAGTTCGTTGATTTAGCTGCGGAATATGATGTTGAAATAGAAGACATCCGGAAATCCCCTCCACTCGATGAACTTCACTATTTCAAGGATAGAAAGAAGGACATCGGCGCTTTGACTATACCGTTTTTAGGTACCGACAGTTCTGTAGGTAAGAGGACCGCGCTTTTAGAAGTCTACGAGACGATGAAAGAGAGAGGTGACAAAGTAGAATGGGTCGCCACTGGTCAAACAGGACTTTTACAGGGATCGAGTTATGGAGTTCCTCTAGATTCTATCAAAGGAGATTATATGGTCGGTGAATTGGAAAACCAGATATGGCAGGTTTGGAAAGAAAAAGAACCAGATTATATCCTCGTAGAAGGTCAAGGTAGTATCTCCCACCCCGCTTACGTATGTGGGTCTAGAGCCGTCCTTGCGGCAAGTCAACCCGATGCGGTGGTATTACAGCACGCACCTGCTAGAAAATACAGGCATTATCAGTCTGAAGACATACAATGGCCTATGCCGGATCTGGAGGATGAGATACAGCTAGTACGATCCTTTTCCGGCGCTGACGTGATCGGTGTGACTATCAATCCAGAGGGGCTATCAGAGAAAGAAAAGCAGAATTATATTTTAAAGTACGAACAGCGCTTCAACATACCTTCGGCAGATGCACTGCAAAATCCTAAAAAAATAGCTAAAAGGATCGAGGCGCAGAAGGAGATACAGGGCTGATATTTCATCCTTCGATAAGCGCACCTACATTGTTGGGTTTACCGACCCATACTCGATAATCTTCTTCTTTTTTTCCTTCTAAAATATCATCTTTTAGACTGTCTATCTCTTTTTCCTTCACCAGTCCATAAGCTGTCGGCCCCCATGAACTCTGTCCTCCACCGTAGGTTTTCTCTATCAATGACTCGACAAGATCACTTATTGCCTGATGATATATCCCTTCTTGATAATCAGAGAATGATCTTCCTACTAATTCCTGTATCTTAGTAAGATGTTCACCGAAAGCATGGATATCCTCTCTCTCGAGAGCGGGTAGTATACCCATCAAAAGGTTGTGGCAAATCTTTTCAGGATATTTTTTATCCACTTTGAGCTCTTCCATGATCGGCCTTTCCTCTTCCTCATCATATCCCTTCCTTTCCTCTGGACATATTATCAAAAAACGCCAATCTTCAGGCACCTCTGTTCTCTTCAAGAGTGGAGAGACCTCCTTCTTTTCAGATTTACCTCCCTCGAGGATGAAACCACCGTTTTCGAATCCGTGTGTACCTATAGCGGAGTATCGCCCTCTACCGAGGAGTCCTGCAAGTTCGATTATAGATATATCTACTCCTATCGATCTCAATATGCCTTGACCCATCCCAAGGGTGAACTGGGTAGTGGAACCTAAACCGATATGGTCAGGGATGCTTTTCTCGACTACTATCTCGAACCCATTGGATATATCGAACTTTTCACTGAGCTTACGGAAGACTTTTTTAGCAATCTTCCTTTCCCTATCACTACCTTGGACGTGGATCCCATCATCTATAGGTTCTACGTTGATCTCGTATCCGTCCCTCAGCGTCACTCCGAAAGCGCCGTATTCTCTTTTGAATTCTCTGCTGAGATCGATTATACCAAAATGGAGTCTGGATGGAGTTTTGATTCTCATGATTCACCTTCAAGGTCTATACGGTATTTTTCCAATTTTTTTTCATCGACTTTCATACCTAAACCGGGTTCGTCCGAAATCCAGAGTTTTCCGTCCCTGAATTCTAACCCGCTAGCTATGTTGTCTGAAAGCATAAAATGGCTGTCAAGGTCAGCATATTTTAGATTGGGTGTAGAGTTATAAAGATGTGCACCTGCGGCTATAGAAACACTGGTTTCCCCCATACAGCCGACCATACCGTCGACGCCGTATTCTTCCATGATATCAACTATCTTTCTTCCCCCGGTCAGACCGCCGCATTTCGCTAACTTTATATTTATCATATCGGCGATCTCCTCCTTACAGATCCTCTCTGCCATATTGGGACCTTTTATGGTTTCATCGGCCATGATAGGTATGTCAGTTTCCTCGGTAACTTTTTTTAGTCCATCGATATCATCCACTTTGACCGGTTGTTCGACAAATTTTATATCTGATTCTTTCAACTTTTGGCAGAGCGTTATAGACTCTTCGGGCGTGAATGCCTGATTAGCATCTACCCAAATATCTATATCTTCTCCAACTTCTTCTCTTACCGCTCTTACCCTCTTAACGTCTTCCATCAGCCCTAATCCTATCTTTATCTTCAATGCCTGAAAGCCCTTATCCACGAAGGTCCTAGCGTGTTCGACGGTTTCACTTTTGGTCATATGGCCTATCGTCCTATCTGTTATTATCCCGTCGCTGCTTCCTCCTATCATATCGGCTATTGACTTACCTTCCAATTTTCCCTTCAGATCGTAGAGAGCTATATCGAATCCAGCTAGGGCTGCAGGATCTTTTGGAAGTTCTTCACTGATATCTTTCCAATTTTCTTTGATATCTATTTCTTCACCTTCGGTCCTAGATCTCATCGATCTTAAAGCCTTAAGGATGGATTCTATGGTCTCTCCAGTCACACCGTTAGAGCTAGCATTACCCCAGCCTTCTTCATCCTCTGAGGTAACTTTGATCATCACGTTCTCAGCCGTCAAAGAAGAACCCGTAGATATCTTGAATACTTCGTTCCTGTCTATCCCGATCGGTATGGTATCTATACTATCTATCTTCATCTTTATACACCTCTTCGTAATATCTACACATATCGGTCAAAGGGCACCTCTCACATTCAGGTGTTCTCGGTTTACAGATGTTCTTTCCGAAAACGACCATCAATCTATTTATCTCGATCCAGTATTTTTTCGGTATCTCCTCTTCGAGCACTTTTTCGGTCTCTTCAGGATCATCGGTTTCGGCTATGCCCAATCTATTGCTTATCCTGTGAACATGGGTATCGACGGGCACCGCTGGCTCTCCGAACCCGTACACCAGTACGCAGTTAGCTGTTTTCCGCCCCACACCTTTTAGATCGAGCAGTTCATCGATATCTTCAGGAACTTTATCATCGAATTCCTCGTGGACCCTGCGTGCGATGTTTTTGACCCGTTCGGCTTTAACATTGTAGAACCCGGATGGCTTGATCAGTTCTTTGACATGATCGAGAGGTGCCTCGGCCAGCGCTTTTGGATTAGGATAGCTGGAAAATAAAGCTTCCGATGCTTTATGGGTGTTTACGTCTTTGGTCCGCTGTGAGAGGACAGTAGAGATCAAGACCTCGAAAGGGGATCGATCGGGAGTCTCATTTTCTTCCGGGTCCTTTCCAGGAAAAGCTCCGATATCGAGCTCGCTTTTCAGCCTTTTTATCATCTCTCCATAATCCATGATATCATCTCAATTCCTTCAAGATGTCACCTAAGAGGTACATCGAGCCCGTTATGACTATCAGATCTCCTTCTCTCCATTCCTCCTCCGCTCTTCTATAGGCGTCTATGCCGTGATGGTGATCTTCGGCGGGACAGTATCTTTCGAAGGATTCTGCAAGGACACTACTATCGAGTTTTCTTTCACTCTCTGGTTCTGCGGTGAAAACGTGATCACATTCGGGTCCTAAGACGTTTACCAAACTTTCATAGTCTTTGTCCTCTAACATGCCCGCCACAAGCAGTAGCCTGCTGTATTCGAGGTCTTTCAATCCCGAAACTAGAGCTTTGAACCCGGTTTTGTTATGAGCGGAATCGATCATCGCTCTAGGCTTATCGCTGATAAATTCCATCTTTCCAGGAAGGTCGGTCTTTTCGATACCTTTGACTATATCATCTTCACTGATATCGTAACCGTTCCTTTTGAGGCATTCCGCCAATTCGAGTGAGATCAGGGCGTTCTCCGCCTGCCACAGAGTCGATCCCTGGACATCGATCGTCCCATACTGATCGGTTCTGATCCTTAGTGGATCGTGAAGTACCTCGTATTCCCTATCAAAGGCGTAGTTGAAGTCCGCGTTTCTTTTTTCACATATCTCTCTGAAAAAACCTCGGATGCTCTCACTCTTTTCTCCTGTGACGAAGTGATTACCCTCTTGGATGATACCAGCTTTTTCGTACGCCCTCTTCTTCTTCGTATCTCCCAGGTGTTCTGCATGATCGTAACCTACATAGGTTACTACAGAAAAATCGTGTGGTGCGACGTTTGTAGCATCGAGTCTACCTCCCATCCCCACTTCTAATACAGCAAAATCTATATCATGTTTGGAGAAAGATAGGAAAGCAAGAGTAGCTAGAACTTCAAAGAAACTCGGCCTCATTTCAGGGTCTTCATCTTCGATCCTCTCGACCTCCGGTTGGACCACTTCGATCAGATCCCAGAGTTCCTCTTCAGATATGTTTTCTCCGTCTATCTTTATCCTCTCTTCGAATTCTACAAGATGAGGTGAAGTGAAAAGTCCTGTCTTGTACCCCCCTTCATTCAATACGTTCGTTATGGTTCTGCTCACCGACCCCTTTCCGTTGGTACCTCCAACCACTATAGCGTCAAAATTTTCATGAGGGTTTCCGAATCTTGAGAGGAAGTCTTCGATCTTGTCTAGACCCAACTTTACTCCTACACGCTTGAGCGAGTAGAGATAATCTTCGGGATGATCGAATCTGTCTCTGAGATTTCCGCTTTTATTGTTTTTTCCCTTTGCTCCCATGAGATCACTCAATGCTTGAATACTCTTTGTCCGGTGAATACCATGCTCATACCGTGTTCGTCTACCGCTTCTATGACTTCATCATCTCTTATCGAACCGCCGGGCTGGATCACGCTTTCTATGCCCGCTTCAGCCGCTTCGTCGACACCGTCGCGGAACGGGAAGAAAGCATCAGACGCCATGGTACATCCTTGTGTATCGGACCTGGATTTCATCTTGGCTATCTTTACCGCGTCTACCCTACTCATCTGTCCTGCACCTATACCCACTGTATGATCCTCTCTGGTGAAGATGATAGAGTTGGATTTGACGTGTTTTACGACCTTCCAAGCGAATTCCATCGCGTCAAGTTCTCTTTCTGTGGGTTCTCTCTCACTTTTCACTTCCATATCGTTTTTGGTCACTTTGCTTTTGTTTCTATCTTGGATCAGGAGTCCTTCGCTCACCTTGGAGAACTCGAAGCCTTCCCTCTCGGGATCCCATCCGGGGAGTTCCATGATCCTTATGTTCTTGCTGTTCTTCAGAACATCGACGGCCCCTTCTTCATATCCTGGAGCGATGCTCGCCTCGACGAATATCTCGTCCATCTTTTCTGCCATCTCCACGCTTATCGGGCGGTTCGCGCTTATTATGCTTCCGTAGATGGACTGTGGATCGCACTCATAAGCTAATTGATAAGCTTCCGCGATATCCTCTTTTGAGGCGACTCCTGTAGGATTTGTATGTTTTATCGCCGCTACCGCCGGCTTTTCGAATTCCTTCACGATATCCAACGCGGCCTCTAGATCTCTGATATTGTTGTATGAAAGCGATTTACCGTGGAGCTTTTCCGCCTTAAGAACGGAACTCTCCCCGGTATATTCTGTTCTATAGAACGCAGCTTCTTGATTTGGATTTTCGCCGTATCTTAGATCTTTCACCTTTTCTCCCGCGACTAGATAATTTTCTGGCAATCTATCTTCGCCGTATTTTTCATTCAGATAACCAGAGATTATCGTATCGTACCGGGCGGTGCGCTGGAAAGCTTTCAATGCCAGTTCTTTCCTTACTTCTTCTCTTATCCTCCCATCGTTTTTCTCCAGCTCTTCCGATATCATCTCGTAGTCGTCTATGTCAGTGACCACTGAGACTCTATCGTGGTTTTTTGCAGCGGCTCTAAGCAGCGCAACACCGCCTATATCGATATTTTCTATTGCATCTTCGACTTCATGATCTTCTCGGGTCACTCTCTCGAACGGGTAGAGATTGACCACTATCAGGTTCAGCTCCGGCAGAGCGTGTTCCTCTATGTCCTTTTCGTGCTTCTCCTTCTGATACAAAATACCGCCGTGTATCTTGGGATGAAGGGTCTTCACTCTCCCGTCGAGTATCTCCGGAAAACCCGTTAAATCGCTCACTCTTTCTACCTCTATGCCGTTCTCCTCTAGTTTAGAGGCGGTCCCTCCAGATGAGATTATCTCGAAATCTTGATCGATCAATTCTTCAGCAAGATCAACTATGCCTTCTTTATCAGATACGCTCAACAGTGCCTTCTGCGCCAATTATAACACCGGACCAACAAGATAGATGACTATTTGATAAGTTTTACTGATTTTCCGTCCGCTCCTCGTTAAATTCTCCCTAGCATAGCTTAATCACAACTGTTTTAAATAATAGTCCCTATACCGCTTCACCATGAAATCTGACGTCGAGATCGCGCAGGAAGCTGACTTGGAACCTATGGTAGATATAGCGGACAAGATCGGTTTGAGTGAAGAAGATATCGAGTTCAAAGGTGATCATGAGGCTAAACTCACCCTTGAAACGATCAGGAAGTACAAGGATAAAGATGACGGCAATCTCATACTCGTAACTACGATGAGTCCTACAAGGAACGGAGAGGGAAAAACTACCGTCACCATAGGATTGACCCAGGCACTTTGGAAATCCGGTATAAAAGCGATGTTAGGGATACGCGAACCATCGATAGGTCCGACCATGGGCATAAAGGGAGGTGCAGCTGGAGGCGGATATTCTCAGGTACTACCGATGGAGGATATAAATCTGCATTTCACCGGTGATATGCACGCTATCGGTATCGCACATAACTTGCTTTCAGCCATGATCAACAATCATATGCACCGCGGCAACGATATGGATCTAGACAGTAGAAAGATAGTCTGGCCGAGAGTCGTCGATATGAACGATCGTGCTCTCAGGCATGTAGTTGTCGGTTTGGGAGGAACTTCGGATGGGATGCCGAACGAGAGTTCCTTCGGCATAACCGCAAGTTCCGAAGTGATGGCTATATTATGTCTTGCGGACGGTATCGAGGATCTCAAAGACAGGCTTTCTGATATAATAATCGGATACACCCATGATAGGGAACCCGTGACCGCAGGCGAGTTCGGGGGCGTCGGTGCTATGGCCGCTCTGCTAAAACACGCTATAAAACCGAACTTAGTTCAGACTATCGAAGGAGTACCGGCTTTCATCCACGGTGGTCCTTTCGCCAATATCGCTCACGGTACTAGCAGTCTTCTTTCCACCAAACTGGGATTGAGTCTTTCCGATTATTTTGTTACAGAGGCGGGTTTCGGCTCGGACCTAGGTGCAGAAAAGTTCTTCAATATCGTCTGCCGCGAAGGAGACCTTGAGCCGGACGTTGCTGTCATGGTCGCTACCGTTAGAGCATTAAAAAGACAGGGAGGAGTCTCTAGGAGTGACNTGGACGAAAAAAATCTAGAAGCGATGAAAAGAGGACTTCCGAACTTGGATAAACATCTCAAGAATATACAGATGTTCGGGGTTCCCGTAGTAGTAGCGATAAACAGATTCCCTTCTGATACTCAGGAGGAAATAGACTATCTGAAGGACTTATGTGAAAAGATAGAGGTCCCCTATGCCGTAACAGAGGTCTATCAGGAAGGTGGTGATGGAGGTATCGAATTGGCAGAAGAAGTAAAGGAGATATGCGATGAAGATAAAAGCAATTTTAGACCTCTTTACTCCTTGAAAGAGGATCCTGAAGAGAAGATAAGGGACATCGCTACGAAGATATATGGAGCTAAGGACGTAGTTTTCACACCACAAGCCAAAAAAGATCTGAAGAGGATAAAAAAGGACGATCTAGACGACCTGCCTATATGCATGTCAAAGACTCATTACTCTTTATCTGACGACAGAAGATTGAGAGGCAGACCGAAGGATTTCAACGTCAAAGTTCGAAAGGTAAGAGTGAATTCAGGAGCCGGATTTTTGATACCTATGGCCGGTAATATAACGACTATGCCCGGACTACCCTCGCATCCGGCCGCGAAAGATATAGATATAGATGAAGACGGAACCATTTCAGGATTGTTTTGAGGTGTATCATGAAAGTCGAATTGATAAATCATACTCCGGAACCCGATCTAAGCGCAGCCCATGCGGCATTGACCTGTTACAGCGAGAAAGTGCCGGAAAGGGAAGAGATGACCAAGGAAAAGATAGAAGAGATCCTGGGTAAGATAAAAGATAGTGGCCACCACAGTGTCATAGAACACGCCTCATTCACATTTGCGATCAAGGAAGTTTCTCGCACTCTAACTCATCAGTTGGTGAGACACCGTTTGGCATCTTATAGCCAGCAGAGTCAGAGATACGTAGATATAGAGAGTTTTGACCCGGTTGTGCCGGATACCATAAAAGAGAACGATGAAGCTAAAGAGAAGTTCGATGATCTGATGGAGGAAGTAAAAGATACGTACACCGAATTGAAGGAGATAGATGACGTTCCTTTAGAAGATGCGAGATTCGTTCTGCCTAACGCCACAAAAAGNAACATCATAGTCACGATGAACGCTAGAGAACTCTGGCATTTCTTCTCTTTAAGGTGCTGTAAAAGAGCGCAGTGGGAGATCAGGGATATGGCTAACAGGATGCTGGAATTGGTGAGAGAAGAGGCGCCGATAATATTCGAGGAAGCCGGAGCGCCCTGTGTAAGAGGTCCCTGTCCGGAGAGTGAGGAATTTTTTTGTGGTGAGCCGATACAGTCTGAAAAGTCAAAATAGACTTGTATCAATCATCTGTAGTTACCACACACCAGTCTCCCGTATCTTTCTCTACGACTTTTAATCTAACACCATCTTTATTTTCGAAACGGTCGTCCAGGTATAGCCCCATATTNTTGAATATGGTAGGACTTGCTTCATAACCTTCAACAAGGTTCATCTTGTCCGGCCTCAGCTTGACCATGTTATCTGCCAAGTATNTTTTTTCAGACCTATATGTCTTTCCATCTGGTCGTTTTTATGGCTAAAATGATGAAGATTATAGCGAATACCCCTATAACAAGATAAGCAAACAAGGCATCCGAAGGATTCTGTAATATCATAATCTCTCGAAGACCTTGGTGGAAATAGTATAGAGGTAACATCCTCGCTACTATCTGTAGATAATCTGGAAAGCTCTCAACATGTATGAAGGCACCTGACAGGAACATCATAGGAAAGGCGATCGCGTTTCCGGCCCCACTCGCAGCTTCTACGTCCTCTATCAGACCGCCCATAACGATACCGACTGAGCAGAAGGCTACAGCACCCAAAAATATGAGCCCGATAGCAAAGGGGCCTGGATAAGCCCGTGCTCCAAATACTAATATTGCGACCAAGATCATCACTGCGGTCAGTCCGAAAGCCATGACCGTTTGCTGTCCCACGTTGGCTAAAATCCAATCTCTTTTCTTCAGAGGACTGGCGGTAAGTCTCTTCAAAGTCCCGTTCCTCTTGAACTCCGATATGTTAGAGGTCACTCCTATTATACCGTTGCTCATTATGAAGGCTGCGATGAAACCGGGCAGATAATAATCAACTGGTTGAAGTCCTCTTTCATCCCTAGTTTCCTCAGTTATGTTCACTGTATTGTCCCCTTCTTCAAGACCCAACATCTGTGAATCGAATGAATCTCTGATCCCTATAACGGTTCCTTTTACGATAGGAGCGGCTTGATCGTCCTGATCGAGCATAAGTGTTATCTCAGCACTCGGTGCTCCTTCCTCATCAAAGTTCCAATATATATTCAGAGTCTGATTTTCCTTTCTGATCTCATGATCATATCCTTTATCTTCGTCATATAAGTTCCATGATTCTCCTTTCTGTATGACATCTAAGGACAAGTTTTCGTCTCTAGAGAGCCGATAATTTTCTTCTTCATATCTGTCTCTTAGCTCATTCGAGACGTTCTCTTCGTCTAACCCATCAGTTATGTTTTCTACATTTTCTTCGATACTGAAGATTGGAAGATTTCCATTTGCCCTTTCCATCGAATCCTGGATGACTTTCATCCTCAATTCTATACTCTTGTTTATGGCGCTATCATGGAACCCCTCTTCTATACGCAAAGCCCGGTAGTTGCCAAAAGCTCTTTCTTCCCGGTGTTCAGAGATATCGTCGACCTTTTCGATCTCCAGCGATCCTGAGCTATCCAGTGCTTCGATAAAGGCTTTGGAAAGTTCGGTTTCTTCACCATCTACCAGATCATCGTTCTGCACGTGAATAGTATACTCTGTAGCCTCCTGTCCTCCTAATACGGTACTGAATATCAAAAGAAGCATTATCGGGAATAATATTGAGAAGAAAACACCTGTCTTACTGCGGAGCCAGTTTTTGGTTAGAGAGACGAACAGAGAAAAGGCGCGTTTCATACCAGTTCACCTCCCTCATCTATCTTGCCGCCGGCCAATCTGAGGAAAACTTCATCCATCCCCGCCTCTTGAACTTCGACTTTGGAATCGATCTGGAATAATTTTATCAGAGCCTGTCTTGCCTCTTTTTTGTTGTCGAAAATACCGGTCAAGGTCCCTTCCTCTCCTTCAAGGACCTCATCCGCTTTTTCGTGTATTATTTCAACGGNTTCCCCGTCCTCTAGTATTTTTACTTTGATGCCTCCTCCATGTTGTTCTATAAGATTTTCGATGGAATCTATTACTTCTATATTACCGTCTATCAATATNCCTGCTCTGTCACAAAGATACTCTACTTCTTCCATGTAGTGGGTCGTAAGGAAGACGGTTTTNCCCATATTCTTTAGATCTTTAATCAGGTTCCAGGTCTCTCTTCGAGCATGAGGGTCGAGACCGGTCGTCGGCTCATCTAAAAATAAAAGGTCAGCGTTGGAGATCAAAGTCATCCCGATACCGACCTTGGTCTTCATGCCCCCGGAGAGCTGATCGAATTTTTTATCTTTGAATTCGTATACACCCACTTTTTTGATTATATCTTCTACGTTTTTGGTGCCGTAGAGGTCCCCCATCAATTTTATGTTCTCCTCGGCGGTCAGCCGCTCAAAGGTGTTGAAATCCTGAGGCATCACACCGATTTTTTCTTTTATCTTATCAGCCTCCCTTCCCACGTCATGACCTAATACCTTCGCCTTTCCTGAGGTGGGTTCCCTCAGGCACTCTAATATTTCTACTGTAGTTGTCTTACCAGCCCCGTTCGGACCAACTAAAGAGAAGATTTCGCCCTCTTTTACATCGAAGGATATAGAATCTACAGCGACTAATTCACCGTACTTTTTGATGAGATCATCCACTACTATGACGTTTCTGGACATCGGCGAATGATCGGTCGTTTCCTTTAAATAGTTTTTTATTTGAGCTCTACCTTTACGGGCAAAGCTTTTCACTAGGTCGTTCACCTTATCATCTTTAGTCTACAGAAAACATTTCACTATCTAATTTTCATGAGAATTTATTTAAATTATCAATTTTTTGACTTGTAGTTTTTAATATCATTTGAACCCACTACATCATATCTTTTTATGAATCGATCTTTAAGCTTCTAGACTCGAAAATACTATTAGTTTTGAGAGTTTATTTGAGTACGAGGGTTTGATATGAACAGAAGTCTCGATGGTAAGAAGAAAAATAAGATATCTGTTTCATCGATTGATATGATCTATGATGCCATAAAGGATAGAAACACTGATGTCAAGATCAAAAAAGAGGGAGATACTATCGAAATCGAAAGCGGCCCCAAGATGCTGAAAATATCCAAAGATGGTGGAGTAAAAGGTTCCATGCCGCTGCACTCTTTTGAAACTTTGAAAGCCGAGGAAGTGATGGTGAAAGACGATGAGATAGAGATCTATTTCGATCGTGGAAACTATGTCTTCAAGATTTGATTTATAATATATAAGGAGGAAAGGTCAGATGGGTTATGCTGAAGAAAAATATCTAGCATGCAAGAAAGTGGTCGATGATGAATCTTTGAACTTTAAAGTCATGAATTCTTTAGAGGACAGATTGCGTCTCCTTGGCTCCGGTTTACAGGTTTTAGAAATCGGTTCTGGTATCGGGTCCATGCTCGAAAGGCTTATCGAGAGAGATATTTTACCTTCTGAGGTTTCGTACACCGCTGTAGAGATCGATGAAAAAAAGGTAGAAATTGGAGAGATGAGATTGAAGGAATTTGCCAAGAACAACGGGTACGATATATGTAAAAACGGAGATAAGCTCAAGCTCGATAAAAAAGAAAAAAATATCATCATAGATTTCCAAAATGCGGATGCTTTTGACTTCATTCAAAACCAGTCGAAGAATTATGATCTTTTGATAGCTCATGCCTTTTTAGATCTTGTAGACATCGATGATGCCCTACCTCTTCTTTTCTCCAAGCTCAAATCCGACGCCCTCTTTTACTTCCCTATAACTTTCGACGGCGTTACCACTTTTCGACCTCAGGTCGATCCCGTATTAGATAGGAAAATAGAGCGGATCTACCATGAAAGTATGGCCCAAAGAGATCAGGGTTATTTGATGGGTGGCAACAGCAAGACAGGCAGGCAACTATTTGATCATCTCAATAATAAAAAAAGCAAAATAATCAGCGCAGGTAGTTCCGACTGGGTGATATATCCCGGTGAGAACGGGTACAGCGAGGGCGTGCCTTACTTCTTACACTATATAGTAAACCTGGTAAAAAATTCCGTTGAAAACTCAGATAAGATACCAGTTGAAAAGCTTGAGAGATGGGCTGATATACGGCATCGCCAGATAGAAAACGAAGAACTCTTCTACATCGCCCATCAATTGGATATCTTTGGTAAGGTCTAATTCAAAGAAAATAGTCAGTCATCATTTTCTATGATACCTATGACTATCAACCAATCCCTTACAAACCCGCCTATGAAGAGTATCATCAAAATAGATGCGATCGACCTGGTTAACGGACTTGAGAAGATCGGGAGCAAAACCAAGAAAAGAAAACTTCTCTGGATATTAGCTATGAGTAGCCGTGAGAATTTAGGATCTAGTTCATGTACTGATTCACCCATTTTTCTTCTGACCCATTTTCCTAAAATAAATATGTAGCGTGCTGAACCTACGGTTACAGCTACCCATATCGGGATCATACCATAGCTATAAGCGGCAAGTGAAGCTATGAGAACACCTAGTGAATCTAATTCCTGATCTAGTTTGGCTCCCAGTACCGTTTCACTATTTAAGTATCTAGCTGCATAACCGTCGATATAGTCTCCGATCAGCGAACATCCGTATAAAAGCCCGGGTACCCAACCAGATAAAACTCTTGGCCTGGGTAAAAAAATGAATCCTGCAAGGGAAATCAAAAAAAGACCTCTAGTCAGTGAGATAAGATTTGGAAGGCCGAGTCCCTGAAGGGATCTTAACTGAGCAAGAGGCCGACTCTTATCGAGGTTATAGTGAACGAAACCTAAAAGGTATAAAGATATCAGCATCGAACTGACTAGCCATCGCTCGGCGAATGTTGAGATCCACATTTTGCGGAGTATGATATATCCCATCGAGAGGCTTAGAGAGTAAATCAAAGCTATATCTATCCATGACCTATGCAGTTTTTCTTTTAGCTTTGTTATCTTAGTTGACATCTTATCACTTAGAATCTCTTGGTAGACAGATCCAATCCATACCTCGTTTGTTTATCGAATAGTCTCTTTCTTTCAGGAATTCTTCCAACACAGCTTCGTTTTTTTCGCTTCCTACTTCATGCCTTTCCAGGTATATGGATGGCTTGAGATCTTCGAGAGTCTGTTTTCCTCCCTTAAGTACTTTCAATCCATGTCCCTCTACATCTAATTTTATTCGGTCAGGACGTTTTTCCGTTTCTTCTACAAAAGTATCTAATTTTTTAACGTCTACTTTTTTAACTGATCTTATATTCCCACCCCATCTTTTTGAAATTTTTCTGTTGAACGACGATGCCTCTTGATAGGATGATATATAAAATGGCTTTTTCCCGTCTTGATCAGAGATCCCTAGGTTATATATTTTCAAGTTATCGAGTTCATTGCTTTCTAGATTCATCTCGAGCTTTTTGAATACCTCTATGTTGGGCTCAATAGCTATGATATCAGAATCGGTATATTTGGAAGCAAGAGCCAGGCTGTATGTGCCTATGTTGGCTCCTATATCGAATACAACGCTATTATCATCACAATCGTTAAGCATGACCTTGAGAAGGTCATCATTCCCGTGCAAATTCAGGATCTCGTAACTTCTGAAGGAAACGCCGTGGGAGTCCTTACTTGTCGGATAGAATCCGTATGAATAATTGACGTCTCTAGCGCTGTAGTATGAAGTGTAAAGAAAATGCTTGAATTTTCGATATAGCTTATCTAAAAGATTTACTCCATGCCAAACATATCTATGAGATCGATTTTTTCTAGGTCTCGAAGACCTATCGGATTCATCATCATCTAGATCAAAGATTATCACAGACCTCCCGTTTACACAAGTAACTTCTATTATTATTGATCAACTTTGTAATAAAAATAATTTTTGATGAGTGATCTAGTTTATACAGTTCTTGAATCCTCTCGATTTAGACATCTGCTAAGTCACTATATCTTCTTCATTTTTTTTATACCCTGAATATTCGCCCTTCTTGAGGATGTCTTTGATCTTCATCACTGTCGACCATGCGTTATGATATGTATTATAGAGCGGGCAAAAGGCCAAACGGATGACATCTGGCGGTCTGAAGTCGACGATAAAACCTTTTTCCCTCAGCAAACTGCTTATAGCTTCTGCGTTATCGTGTTGGATGGCAACGTGGCTGCTCCTCTCATCCCCCTCTCTTGGAGAGATTATTCCAACATCATACTCCTCATCTATGATTTCTTCTATAAGGTCGATAAAATAGTCGTTTAACTTTTTAGATTTGTTACGTATCTCTTCAATGCCCGCCTCATTTATCATCTCCAGCGATCCTGATAAGGGCGCACCCCCGAGTATAGAAGGTGAGGATATCTGCCAACCGCCAGCACTTTTTTCATGGACGAAATCTAAAGCGAGATCGAACTGTTTATCCTTCTCGTAACCGAACCAACCTCTAAGTTTAGGTTCTTTTTCGAAATGTTTTTCATTTAGATATAGAAATGCAGTGCTTCCTGGTCCGCCGTTCAGGTATTTGTAACCACACCACATCGCGTAATCGACATCCCATCCGTGAAGGTCGTGAGGTATCACACCTACCGAATGGCTGCAGTCAAAACCGATGATTATATCTCTCTCATGAGCTTTTTTAGTAAGATATTCCATATCTAGCAGCTGACCACTTCGGTATAACACTGAAGGTAGATGGATCAATGCTACATCCCCGGTCATCATCTCGACGATCTTGTCTTCATCCAAGGTATGGCCATCGGAACTTGGAACGAGTTTGAGTTTTTCCTGCGGATCGAGATCTTTTAATTCGAGTAGCCCCTCAATAGCGTATATATCAGTAGGGAAATTCAATTCGTCTGCCAAGATCTTATCCTTTCCCTCTTCTGGCTCGAAAAGAGTTGAGATCAAGGCGTGTATGTTTACGGTGGTGGTACCTGTAGCGACGACCTCATCCTCCTTAGCCCCTACCATATCTGCGATCATCTCGCCCAGCGTTTCAGCCAAGAAGAACCAAGGCGGTTCCGCGTCCATCCAGCCCTGTATAGCTAGTTCCTTCCATTCTTCTATGACTTTCTCTAAAGATATTTCAGCTCTTTCGGACAACAGACCTAGTGAATTTCCATTCAAATAAACAGTTCCTTCAGGGATGTAAAATTCATCTCTATATCCCGAAAGAGGATCGTCCTGGTCCAATCTTAGAGCGTACTCTTCCGAGGCATCTATGCCGTCACTCATGTTCAAGAAAAAGCAGATATCGCTAATCAATTTTATGCAGTTAGTACAGCACAACGTTTTTAATCACACCCTCGATTGTGGAACCATGAATCCAAAAGCCGAGATAAAGACGGATAGAGGAACGATCAAGTTAGAGCTTTTCGAGCAAGACGCACCCGAGACCGTAGAGAATTTCATCAAGTATGCAGAGGACGGATTCTACGACGGTTTGATATTTCATAGAGTCATAGAGAACTTCATGGTCCAAGGTGGGGGATTCAAACCCGGAATGGTGGAGAAAGAAACCACCTACGAACCGATCAAAAATGAAGCGGAAGAAAGCGGCCATAGGAACGAAAGAGGGACCATAGCTATGGCTAGGACTTCGGATCCTCACTCGGCAACGAGCCAGTTCTTCATAAATCATAAAGATAATGAGAGATTGGACTGGGACGGAGCTAGAGACGGATGGGGCTACTGCGTCTTCGGCGAAGTCGTAGATGGGATGGACGTTGTAGATGAGATCGCTTCTCTAGAGACAACTTCGGTCAAAGGACACAAGGACGTTCCTGAAGAGGAAGTGGAGATACAAGAAGTGAATATCATCGAGCAGTGATCAGCTTGTAGATCAAAGAGGTGTCTCAGATACCTCTTTTTGATTTCTTTCAGCAGTGATTCTTACGACTACTCCTGCCATATATTAACGGGTGAGATCATAGTGAATCTGCAAAAGCGTGATTCAATCTACTGATCATAATCGCTCTGATCGTGGAAAAATTTATTAGTTAAGGAAAAAATCTTGTTTTAATGACAATAAAAGCTAAAGATGGTAGGATTTACCTTTCTAAGGAGATAAGAGAAAAATACGGAGAGAATTTTCGTATGATCGAATGTAAAGACCGTATCGTCTTGGTGCCTGTTTCTGAAGATCCACTAGAAAAACTAAGAGAAGAATGGGAAGATGTAGAAGATACAGTAGAGGAACTGAAAGAAAAAGCTCTGAAAGAAGGTATGGATGAAGCAGGAGGTTAAAAATGTACGCTGATCTTGATTTCATATTAGCTCTTATCAAGGATGAAGACTGGTTGTCGGAGAGTGCCGAGGAAATATACAAAGAGAATAAAGAGGAGCTCTGGACCTCCGACTTCACTCTTTTAGAACTAATGCTTGTGGCTTATAGGGAGGAAAAAAACGTATTGACAACGCTGGTTAATGCTGAGACATTGATAGAAATAAAGGGGGATCTTGACGATATCATGGCAGCTGCTAACTACGTTGAAAGAGAAGGTATGACCCCCTTTGATGCGCTTCACCTGGTGAAGGCAGGAGATGATACTATAGTTTCGAGTGACGATTGCTACGATGGATTTGCTGAACGGTTAGAGTTAGAAGAAGATTGATTCGAGTTTTTTCTCAGCTGTAAAACAACAGCTGTAAAACAGTGAATTGCTAAATTGGTAGAAAAGATAGAAAATAGATTTTACAACTAAGAAGCTTTAATTTTATTGACAGTTATCCGACTCACCTTTAAGTTTATTGTGAGCTACCCCCACAAAGGCAAATACCGCACCTCCTAAAATACCTAGCGGCCAACGAAAATCGCCGAAAAAATAATCCATCATTAGCCAAACTCCAGCAAACGTTATGCCACCTATGACATGTAGCCAAATCTGATTTTTATTATCTGGATATGACATATTAATACACCATCTTACCAGCTATCACATATTGTATTACATCCTAGCCAACAACCTAAGCCAGCAATACCTGCACATACAATAGCACATGGTTTAGCACCAAATCCTAATGTGCCACCAGAATATTTACCGAAACATTTGGTAAATTTAATGACTTCTGAACCTGAACCACACAGAAACGTACATGTGGTATCGCATATCCCTGAGCCATCATCATAATCTTCATCAAAACAAAGATCCATACAGTAGGAGTGATCCTGACCCCAGTTATCTAGACATTCTTGATATGAGTCGAATTGACTAGCGTCCGGACAGCTTCCGCCGGCACCACCGCCGTTCGGATTGTCGTCTGGCGGACGTCCACCCATATCGATTGAGTCGTCCTCACGCTCGTTTGGTCCTTCCTCGTAGTTAGTCAGACCGCATCCGTTGCTGTCAGGCATCTGTTCTAGCTGATACTCTCTCAGCTCTTCCAGCTCATCTTCACCTACCTCTTCGAACCATTCCATCAGATCCTGTTCGGACTTGAAGTTTGGTCCATCGTCCAGTCCTAGAGCTTTTACTATCATCTCCTCTATCTCCTCTAAAGCTTCTTCTCTTTTCCTTTCTAGCTCTTCTTCGGAATAGGACTCTATTTCCTCTTCACTTTCATTTTCAAAGCTGGCTTCACCCT
>SL_8KL_010_SEDDRAFT_10000437_pt1 | contig 36189 bp, 36 predicted proteins | sample SodLakKL_010_SED_4_FD_11160 | JGI IMG/M metagenome (IMG submission 11160)
ATCGACGGTCATCGCATCTACTGGGCACTCCTCCTCACACATACCGCAAGCTATGCAGGTATCTTCATCTATCTTTACTACCATCTTCTTTCACCTGAAATAATAATAATTATCTGTTCTTATAAACTTTTCCTCATGATACTCACCAAAGCATCTTGCTGCAGTTTTACAATAAAATATATTTACGCGCCGTGAAAATCTCTCTCTATGCGCATAATACTCGACGAAAATCTCCCAGCCGATGTCAAGGAAGAAATAAAGGATCTACAGGACTGTAGAGAGGTATTAGATGTTGATGAAGAATACAAGGGGATCTTGGACTTTGAGCTCGTAGATAAGATGGACGAAGACGACATAATGGTAACAAGGGACAACGAACTGCATAAAAACCTGATAAATATAGGTAAAAAGAGCGTTTATTATGNTATAGANAAGAACAACTTGGTGGAAGTGCAGATCAAAGTAGCTCACTACCTAAAAGGCCATGATTTAGAGACCATTAACTCATCGACCGATCAAAATGATCACGTTAGTGAAGGTCCAGACTCGATGCTCAGGAGAAGATTCGAGGAACTCAAAAAAGAGAATGCTGAACTTAAATCTAGAGTTAATGTGTTGGAAGGAAAACTTAAATCAGTTCTGAATACCGCTAGCTCTGGTCTTGATGATGAAGAAAGATGATCGGATATCCTAGCTTTGTTCTTTTATTTTTTCTATCTTCTTCTCCAACTCCGCTCTCATCTTATCCCCCCGATATTCCCCTCCAAAATAATCTATCCGAGAGGCGATAGCTATCTTGTTAGCGAATGACCTAGCTATCTTACCTCGAATAGATTTAGGAGCTTTATGGATAAAGGGATGTTGAAGTATCAAGCCATGTTTTGGTGGTTTTGTTCCTTTGTCTAGATGCCTGAACAAGGACTTTTCTGCACCGAGAACCTGGATAGTACTGGAGGGCTGCTTAGCAAGTTCCTCCAATGAACCCTGAGCCGCTATCAATTCACCTCCAAGCTTGGGACCTGTTAGTGCAGATATATTTGGAGCGTGTTCTTTCATCTTCTCCTCAACATACGTCTCAAGTTCATTTTTGATCTCTTTCTCATCCCTGATAGATCTAGCTAGATTTCGGAAGTGAGTGATTTCCTGTTCAGTGATCTCTCCTCCAGTGAGCTCTCCGTCAATTCCAATCTCATCCTTTATCTCTTCTCTATCACCGTATTCTATTATCAGATCCACATATCCCTCATCACCAACTCGATCTTCGAGCTCAGAAAAATAAAGTGAATACCAGTCTTTCAACCTCTCCATCTTCATATTGATGGTCTCATTAAGGTCTTGAATAGTATCTACAGCCTTTGCAAGATGCTCTCCAAAATCAATAGATTCTTTTATCTTCTTTCTTCCTAGACCCTTCAAAGCCTCCTGAAGGAGGTCTTCCTCGAAACCGTGATCGTCCGGTCTTATGACCACACCATGATCTTCAACGACCTCGCCGAATTCAGATAATCGTTCATCGGTCACCTTCAGATCATCACCGCTCCTCTCGACAAGATTCTTCTCTTCCTCGAGTACTTCCCCTCTATCCCTAGATTCCTTCTTTTCAGATATGACGTCAGCGTCCTTGGGGAAAAGTTCCATATCTACAACTTCACCCTCATCTAAAAGAAAAGATCCGAACCAAGTCGTATGGAGGATTATTTTCTTCATATTTGAACAGATGGATTGATCAGGTATAAATCTTATCGATTGTCCTCATCAGGAACTAGATATAGTCGGCTTTTTATCCTTACCACACAGACTTCATCTTTTCCCTCGACGAAGCCCTCTGGTTTTAACAGAGTTTTTGTTTTGTAGGTCTCTGGGTCTATCACCTGTATCTCTTCTTCTTTTTCAGAAACAACTACGGCTTTTTCTACCAGTTCATCTCCACCGTAAACTTCTGCGTCGGTCATTTTCTTTTTGGCCAATGTGGTATCTCTATTTTCCTTCAGATCGTGTACTAACAATGGGCCGCTTCCACCTTTTGTTTTTTTTATACGATATATTTTATCCTCAAATTCGACGAAGTCGCCTTTTTCATATGGGGGTAACCGAACCGAGTATGTCATCCTATAGACATCCTGCCCGTCTTCTCTACCCGCTAGCTCAGAGGACTCTTTGACATCGCCACCAAAAAGATCTGCTATGTCGTATGAGAGATTCCTAGTAACTCGCCTATCACTCAGATAAAAATCAAGTCCTCCATGTATCTCCTTCTCAAGGGTGATGAACACCTTTTTCTCTTCGCCTCTGTCAACATCGACTCTCTTATGTACCATCTCGATAACAGTGAGCTTCTGCTCTTCCGTCATCTCTTCTTCTGTCGGTCTCACCTGCAGTATCGCTTCGTAGTAATCTCCCTCTCTTTTACTGCAGTTCATACATTGTCTTTTCTTCAAAACGATATTCGTGGAGAGATGCTTCTTTTTCTCGACACCTTTGATTGTCAATTCGACAACTAGTTCCGCCTCGATATTATCAGGATCGCTCTCGTCGAATTCGACCTGAAAGGAAAATTTTTCGACTGAAGATGAGAATGACAGTGCATCTTCTATCCTATCAAGCATAACGGACTCAAAATCCGGTCTTTCCAGCCATCTATCTCCTTTTCTAACGCTTCCACATTTAGAGCATATCTCTATCTCGATAGGATCCTCTAATCCCACAGATACTCTCTTATCGACGTAGCAATCGATACACATACCGTCATGTAGTTCAGGAACTTCTGCTCCACATTCAACGCATATCATCATAGATCATCTCATATACGGATTATCTGCAAGTGGGGAACACCATCTATCTTCATAACGTCGTCTTCGCTACCAAATCCCATCTCTATGGCGGCTTTAACGGTGGTTTGCCCTACAAGGTTAGCTATCGTGCAGGTCTTCAATTTTTTCTTTAGACCATCGATGCCTATCTTTTTACCCGCGTAAAAACTTTCCTTGACCTCCAATTGGATATCTCCGTCTTCAAGTGTTTTGCCCAACACATGGTCATCACATGCCGCAAGTAATATGTCGTTGCCGCGATCGTAAGTCTGATAATTAACATCCATCTCGATCATCCTCTATGCTAATCTATATTTGCCCTGTGACGGGTTATATATCTCCCCATTGGTCCGCATCCTGTTCAGCTCCTTTCGAACCTCTTCGCGTGAAAAACCTCGTGATTCTGCTTCCTCCAGCAGGTCCTCTTCAGGTACGCCTCCTTCATGAACCTCTCTCTTATTTCTTATAATGTCCCTTATCTGGCTCATCAACGTTCTCTCGCTGTGAGAGACGCTTGAAGAGACCATATCTATATCCAACTCTCCAGAATCGGTAGAGGCCACCTTCTGTAGGAAATGATTAGTGACTTCTATAGCCCTTTCCGCGTCTTCTACAGTCACCTGCTCCCTAAGGTGTGCTCTAGCACTGGCTTCGGCGAGTCTGACCAACGATTCCAGCTGCCGTGCGGTCACCGGGATCGAATCGTCGCTGCCCATCTCTCTAAGATTGAGATAGAAATCTTCAAGTTTTTCTATAGCGGTATCGGTCATGATAGGAGTTTTAGTCTTCGCATGAGCGATATATTTTCGCAGGAATTCTTTGTCAAATTCAGGGACGAAATCTTTCTCTATATCGGCACCCTCTTTTTCTATCCTCTCACCTTCCTCGTGAAGACTCAATATATGCTTAGCTATCTTGGAATCTTTCTTTTTATCCGGTTGATCGATCAGCGCGAAGATAAGATCGAACCTAGATATCAGCGGAGGAGGAAGATCTATCTGCTGAGAGATGTTTTCATGCACTTCGAATCTTCCATATTCTGGGTTGGCCGCACCTAGAACTGCGCACCTCGAATTCAATGTCGCGTTTATGCCTGCTTTTGCAACGGATATACTCTGCTGCTCCATGGCCTCGTGCATCGCGCTCCTGTCCTCAGAACGCATCTTATCGAGCTCGTCCACACAGGCTATGCCTCCGTCAGCCAGAACTAAAGTTCCTGCCTCTAGTACCCATTGGCTCTCACCCATGACGTCTTCCCTGACGGCAGCAGCGGTCAGGCCCGCACCGGTAGAACCCTTTCCAGAAGCGTACATCCCTCTAGGTGACAGTTCCGAGATATACCTGAGTAGCTGGGACTTCGCTGTGCCTGGATCACCTACTAGAAGGATGTGTATATCGCCTCTTGTTATCGTTCCGTCGGGCATCTCCTTTCTTACACCGCCGAAAAGCTGTAAAGCAAGACCTATCTTTTCAGGGATCAGACCATGTATACTCGGTGCGATGGAACTGACAATCCTGGTGAATATCCGAGAATCTTCCGACGCCGCTTCTATCTCCTTTCTATCTTCCTCTGACAATTCTAAGTCCTCGAATTCATATTCTTTTACTTCTATACCGTTGACATCCATGTAGATATCGAACACTCTGCTCTGAGACGTTTTACCGCTTTTTTTGGGACGTCCTTCCAAAACACCGTTCAGGGTGATCCTGTCCCCTGGAGATACTTCTCCAACTAAGTCATGTTTGACCCAACCTTTCAATCGCTGAGGCTGTTCGCCTCCTCTCAGCTCTTCTGGACTTTCTTGAATCTCTATGTTTTGAAAGTCCTTGAAAACCGATTTGTCCTTCAAGAGTAAAAAACTGGTCTTATTAGACGACTTTCCACATCCAGCGCATTCCATAGGTTCATCTATATTACCTCCTTCTTGCTCAAGCTTGAAGTCGCTTCCACAAGTCATGCACCTGAAAGCAGCTTCAGATATCCTAGGACGGACTTCTGTCGTCTTCCTCACCAAACCATCGATAGCCAGATAACTAGATAGATCGTCAGACCTGAGTGCCCTTATCATCCTTTTCCTTGAATCCGATAGACCGGTCAACCTTAGATGTATGTGAACATCATCATAGGCGCTTCCCAGTACCTCCTTGATCGCTTTTTCGCCCTGCTTCAAAGATGGTTTAGGGTTCTTAACGACGTATCTAGGAAAATCCAAATCTTCAAAAAACAGTGTGAGATCATTGTAAGTGACGAAGAGAGATTTTTCATCGGGGTAGTTGTCCGCGACTTTTATCAATTCAGAGTGGAATTCTTCGTCCTCGAATAAATCGATAAATTTCTCTTTTATTTCGTCCTCTGTGTATTCAGCCATCTATATCTCCGGATTCTAGGGATTAGATTTCGGTGTAAATAAAACTATCCTTCACAGAACGGTTTTAGTAGAAAGTTGAACTTTTAAAATACCAAAAGTTGTTGGAGAGGAATACAAAAATCTATATAACATCGATATATCATGGTGTTATAACATGTTCGAAAAAGCTAGCGAAAGTGATGTGACGCGAGCGATAGTCAAACAGTTCGGTGAGAAACTCGATGAGTTTGCAGATTCCGAAGTTATAATCATCGGAGCAGGACCCAGCGGTCTGATGGCTGCTCGAGAACTGGCGATGAAAGGGCGAAAAGTCCTGATAATAGAGAGGAACAACTACCTGGGCGGCGGTTTTTGGCTCGGCGGTTATCTGATGAACACTGTGACCGTAAGACCACCTGGCGAAGAGATCTTGGACGAGCTGGAGATACCATATGAAAAGGACGGCGATCTTTACACTGCTATGGGGCCCCACGCATGCTCGAAACTGATATCCAAAGCTTGCGATGAAGGTGTGCAGATATTGAACATGACAGAGTTCGAAGACGTGGTCCTGAGAGAACAGGACAGAGTCGGAGGTGTAGTGATAAATTGGACTCCAGTATCAGAGCTCCCAAGACAGATCACCTGTGTAGATCCTATCTCTCTGGAAGCGGAGATCGTGATAGACGCCACAGGTCACGACGCCTGCGTGGTAAGCAAACTCGAAGAGAGAGGTATGATGGAAACCACTGGTTTCGGAGGTATGTGGGTAGATGAATCTGAAGACCTGATAGTTGAACATACCGGAAAAGTCCACGAAGGCGTAGTCGCCACAGGTATGGCGGTCTCGACCACCTATGGTCTACCCAGGATGGGACCGACCTTCGGTTCGATGCTTCTCTCCGGCAGGAAAGGAGCGGAAATAGTAGATGAACTACTCGACTGAAATCCCTTTCTCCAAAATATTTCTTTATTTCGATAGCCGTATCGAAAACATCGATGAAAGAGATATCGAGAGGTTCTTACGAGAGAAAACGGGCAGAGAAGTTGAAGTATTGTATGATTTCCTTAAAAAGAAGAACCGAGAAGGTCTTGCTGAAGATATAGCTAGAACAAAAGTGAGAGACAAACGCGAAAGGAAGTTCAAGGAACCTCTTCCAAAAGAGATCGAGATAGAAAAAGATATCATAGAAAACGATAGAGAAATACTCGGGATCATCTACGACGGACAGGCCCTTGTAAAACTGTTCCGCGAATTACTGACAGAGGAGGAAAAAGACGAACATACTGTGGTAATCACTAAGAGACTTATAGGCAGCCTGGAAAAGAACGAGTCGCGTTATCATGTCAGAACGGTTATGAACTCGATACCGTCCATGATCTCAGTGTCTGGGATAGTTGAAGGGCCTGCAAAACCTAGGAAGTATTACTTCGCCGATGATGATGAAAAAGAAGATGTTTTAGATTTTGAGCCTATGCGGCATTCTGACGATAGGATGGAAAGTGCTGTGAGATCCTACCTGCTGCAGACGATCTTTTGGCGGTTAGAAGGTGATCCCTTCTGTGACAGGGACGACTGCGCTCTCAAGAATTCCCACTGGCAAAAAGACGTTATCCAAAATCAGGTGGAGGGGGACCCATGCGAAGAACATTCTAAAAAGTTGGAAAGTTTCAAAAAAAACAAAATGAATTGAATAACGTCGTTATTTTTATATCATCGGTATCCTTTATGTTCTTGAACAGTGACTTTAAATTCGATAAGGACATGATTTAATACATATATGCTAATGAAGGATGTGCTGATCTGATCGAATATATTCCCTAATATAGTGATCAATCATGGATCTAAAAAAGATAAGACAGGACTTCCCTGTCGTCGACGAATACATATATTTCGATAGTGCTTGCTTGAGTCTTAAACCCCGATCAGTTATAGAAGCTGTCCAAAGATATTACACTGAGTTCCCGGTTTGTGAAGGTAAAAGGAGTGCACATACCCTTTCTACTCGATTGACTAAGGAGATTAAAAAGGGAAGAGAAAGTGTAAAAGATCTTTTGAATGCCTCGAAAACGGACGAAATAGCCTTCACAAAGAACACCACCGAAGCGATAAATACTGTGGCTAGAGGACTGGATTTCGAAAAAGGGGAAAAAGTATTGACTACTGACAAGGAACACAACAGCAATCTCGTTCCTTGGATAAAGATGAGAGAAAAAAGAGGTATAAGATACGAGCAAGTTTTTACTGACGACGAGGGTCAACTTGATCTTGATGATTTGAAAGAAAAGATGGACGATGATGTCAAACTCGTTTCGATGGTCCACACCTCTAATTTGGATGGAACGACCACTCCGGCATCAGAAGTNGCAGATATCGTCCACGAGAACGATGCATATTTCATGCTGGATGGCGCCCAAAGCGTTCCTCACCAACCGGTAGATGTGCGAGATATCGGTGCTGACTTCCTGGCTTTTTCCGTTCATAAGATGCTGGGGCCTACTGGAGTAGGAGTCTTATACGGTAGAAAGGAGTTGCTCGAAGAACTCGACCCGCTTACATATGGAGGCGGTGGGGTAAAATCTACACGATATGACGAAGCTACTCTTCAGGACTCACCGGCCAAATTCGAGGCTGGACTCCAGAACTTCGCCAGTCTAGCAGCCGTAAAACCTGCAGTCGATTATGTACAAGATGTGGGTCTAGAAAATATCGAAAAACATGAAATCGAGCTAAACAAGATCGCTACAGAAGAATTGAAAGATTTAGTAAATATCATCGGGCCTGAAGATCCAGAAAAAAGATCCGGGATATTCAACTTCCAGATGGATCAACTTGGGTGTCACGAGATAACACTTCTGATGGATGAAGAGAACATACTTTTGAGAGGGGGACAACAATGCGTTCACTCCTGGTACAGTTTCCATGGATTAGAAGGTGGAAATCGTGCTTCTTTTTACCTATATAATACAGAAGAAGAAGTAAGAAAATTCGTTGAGGTCATCAGATCTCTTCTCGGTTAACCCTCTTTAAAATCTTCGACTAGACTTGTGAACTCATCGAAGAGATCGTCAACGATCTCTTCGTCGGTCGTTTTGAAGAGAAGCTTTCCTGAAGGATATATACCCACTTCAACGTCAATATCTGGATGTTGTACCAGCAATATGACTTCAGAAGAAAACCCGATCTCAAATCCCCTTTCTATCAGATGCTCTTCCAACCTTTCAAGATCTATCCTTGTTTTTTCAGTCGGTTCAGCTCTGTAAGCCCCTGAGTCCGAACAGGGTTCTACAACATCGTACATCATCAAGGTATATGCGGTTATGATATTTTTGATTTTTGTGATGTGATAGGAGGGGTATATTAATAAACCATTACTCTTTACATTTAAGCGATATGCGCTGTGAAGAGTTCGTAAATAAGTACATGCCATCCGTTAAGGCAAATATAGCCTACATCCTTTACAATGAATACGGTCTAAAGCAGATAGAGATATCAAAAATACTAGATATAACTCAACCTGCCGTGTCCCAATATATCAGAGGTAGTCGAGGAAAATCGATAGATGTCTCCGATGAAATAGAAAAAGCTATAGAACAGGTCTCAAAGGACATATACGATCTCAATGAAAAGGATGAACTAACAAAAGAAAAAGTCGACGATATGATGTGCGATATCTGTAAAAAGATATGAGTGACCGATAGTCTTTAACTTGGAAAATTTTTTATCCTTATATGTATTTATCTGTCCGATGAATATGAACCGGGATGATCTTGAAAAAAGTTTAGTCGAAGGGATTCGCAACGCTGTCACCAGCGTTACTGAGGAGACTGAATCTTCTTTAAGAGAGGCGAAGGAACGCGAAGAAAAAGAGGGTGCAAAGGTACAATTGGATGCCATACTTGAGAACATAGACGTTGGAAAGGACGAAAAAAGACCTATATGTCAGGACACTGGAACTCAAACATTCTTCATTGAAGTTGGCACGGATTTCAAGTGGATGGACATGTTGAAAGACGCTGTGAACGAATCGGTGAAAAAGGCTACCGAGGAAGTACCGCTGAGGCCAAATGCTATCGACCCTATAAGCGACGATAACAGCGGAGACAATACAGGTCGTTTCATACCTTCGATCCACTGGGATATAGTAGAAGGTGAAGAGGCATTGATCCACATCATACCCAAAGGCGGCGGTAGTGAAAACATGAGCAAACTAGAGATGATGACCCCTGGAAAAGGTCTCAAAGGTGTCAAGGAGATAGTACTCGATCAGATCGCAGAGATGGCCGGAAAACCCTGCCCGCCTACCACCGTAGGGGTCGGGCTCGGAGGAGGGGCCGATCTAGCGATGGAACTCGCTAAAAAAGCTTTACTTCGGCCGGTCGGAGAAAGACATCCTGAACATAAGATCGCAGAACTAGAAGAGGAACTACTGGATAAAGCTAACAAGTTAGGCGTCGGTCCGATGGGAGTTGGGGGGAAGACGACCGTTTTAGATGTGAAGATAGAATACGCGCACCGTCATCCCGCATCCTATCCTGTGGCGGTATTACCTCAATGCTGGGCTAATCGACAATCTAAGGTCAAAATAAGCTCTGACGGAAAGGTCAAGGTGATAGGATGAAAGTTCTTGAAACACCTATCGATCCGGAAGAAGTGAAGGAACTGCGCGTCGGGGACGCTTTCTACATAACAGGAACTATCTTTACCGCGAGAGACGCAGCTCATGAGAAGCTTTTGGAGATGGACAAAGAGGAGGTGCCCTTCGATCCATCAAAATACGCCATGTTCCATTGCGGACCCGCGATACACAAAGAAGACGGTGAATGGAAAGTAGTTTCCGCCGGCCCTACGACCAGCATCAGGATGGAGATATTTGAAGACGAATTCATCGAAAAATTTGGCACCAAGATAATCATCGGGAAGGGCGGTATGGCAGATAGGACCTTGAAAGCACTGGAAAAACACGGTGCCGTTTACTGCCAATACACTGGTGGTGCGGGCGCCCTTATGGCCAACGCCATAGAAGAGGTCGAAGACGTGTATTATCTTGAGGATCTAGGGATACCAGAAGCTTTCTGGATGTTCAGAGTCGAAAAGGCAGGTCCATTCCTTGTTACTATGGACTCCGCAGGGAACAGTATACACGAGGATGTGGCCGACGAGGTCTCCAAGAACCTAGAAAGAGTTAAATCTGAACTTTAAACCTCTTTCCTTTATTTTTATGGATGATATAGTAAAAGCTGTTGAAGATGCGGATAAGATCACTGCATTCACAGGAGCGGGTATGTCCGTAGAGAGCGGGATCGCTCCATTCAGAGGAGAAAACGGCATCTGGGAAGATTTCGATCCTGAAGAAGTAGCAAGCTCTAGGGCTTTTGAAGAAAACCCAAAGAGATGTTGGGAGTTGTTCAAGCTGCAGATCGAAGAGTGTTTTGGCAGTGAACCCCATCGAGGACATCATGCACTCGTCGATATGGAGGAACACGGGCTATCGACGGTGATCACCCAGAATATCGACGGACTCCATCAAAAGGCAGGGAGCGACAAAGTATTGGAACTGCACGGCACCTTAGATAGATTGGTCTGTCCGAGTTGTGGGAGCGAACAAAAAACAGTAAAATTTGTAGATGAGATCAAAAAAGGAGACATGCCTCTGTGCGACTGCGGAGATATATTGAAACCCGATGTGGTGCTCTTCGGAGAAGCACTGCCCCATGAAGCATTACGGCAAGCTTGGAGGGAAGCTAAATACTGCGATCTTTTGTTTTCATTGGGGACTTCAGCAGTAGTTCAGCCCGCAGCATCCATCCCGGTAAAAGCTAAGAGGTCAGGGGCTGTCATCGTGGAAATAAATCTAAAAAGGACATCTTTGACCGATGAGGTATCAGACCACTTCGTAAAAGGAAAGATAGGGGAAAAATTACCGGAGATAGTAAATGATTTTTGAGGGGGTTTAGATCGCCTTTTATCAAAGCTTCTCATCTAGTATCTTTCCGATCTCAGTCGGCATCCTTGCAACGGAGACACCAGCGTCTTCAAGTGACTCGATCTTCGATTCTGCAGTCCCGGTACCTCCTTCGGAAACTATAGCTCCGGCGTGACCCATACGTTTGCCTTCTGGTGCGGTCCTTCCTGCGATGTAAGCAACAACGGGCTTATCGTATCCTTTCTTGATGTATCTAGCAGCTTTTTCTTCAGCGCTACCGCCTATCTCACCTATCATTATCACCGCATCGGTCTCAGGATCTTCTTCGTAAAATTCCAAAGCATCTATGAAATCAAGACCTACTATAGGATCGCCTCCAAGACCGAAAGCGGTAGATTGTCCGTAACCTTTTGCAGTTATTGTGTTTACTATCTCATAGGTGAGTGTCCCACTCCTCGAAACAAGACCGATGTTACCTTGCTCAAATATATGATTCGGCATTATGCCGACTTTGCTTTTCCCAGGAGAGATAATACCAGGTGTGTTGGGTCCTATTATCGTAGTATCGTGCATCTCCGCGAGCCGCATTATTTTTGCCGAATCCTGTACTGGGATGCTCTCGGTTATTATAACGACAGGATCCATACCGGCCTCTATAGCTTCGAATGCAGCGTCCTTAGCGAACGGTGCGGGAACGAATATGATAGAAGTGTTTCCTCCCACTTCTTCTTTGGCTCTTTCGACGGTATTGAAGACGGGAATACCTTTGACTTCTTTACCGCCTTTTCCAGGCGTCACTCCCGCCACGATGTTCGTACCGTATTCTTTCATATACTCGCTGTGAAAAATGCCCTGCTGACCGGTTATACCCTGAACGATCACTTCCGTATCTTCATCTACTAATATTCCCATGTTTTCGGTGATTATGTAGATATTATTAAATGCTTTGTTCCGGAGAGGACCGAAAAGATGATTTTAGTCGAGGGCTTAGATGATGTTTAAAGTGACGGGATATGGAAATCTTCGATTGGATAGCCCCTGTTTATGATCGGATGTCCGAGATATTTATTCCTGACCTAGAAAAATATGTATTCGAAAAGGCGGAATTGAAAAGAGAAGATAGGATACTCGATATAGGCGGGGGTACCGGCCGATTTATCGATAAATTGTTTATGAGCGAAGAGGATATCGAAGGATATGTTTTGGACAGATCGAAGAGGATGCTCATCGAAGTCGATCCAGGTATAGATGTGATATTGGGTGATGCATCGGATTTACCCTTCGATCCTGATACATTCGATCTAGTTTTATGTATCGACGCTTTTCATCATTTCGAATACAAAGGAGAAAGTCTCGACGAGATGTTGAGAGTCGTGAGGAGTGATGGAGAAGTTGTGATCTTGGAACTGGAAGCGAACCATCCTTTGACAAGGATGATAGAGATCGGGGAACGGCTGCTAGGTGAATCTTCGAGATTTTATAAAAAAGAAAGGTTTGCAGATGTTTTTCTCCGGAATGGTTTTGAAGTGAAAATCGAAAAGATCAATTTTTTCCAGTACATACTTCACGCGAAGAAGAGTGTGAGAGAACAGTAGTTGTTGATGATAAAACAGAGGATTGTGGTTTTAGCAGGCCGATAGATTGAATCAGACAGCTAAATATCGATAAAAAATTACGAAAAAAATTAGTTATTTCTGGCAGATTGTAATTTCGAAAATTATATAAACTTCTCTGCATTGTTATTATTGGTGAAAAAATTGCCAATAGAACAAATCAGTCATAAAAATAAAAAGGAGTCCACTTTAAAGTGGATATTGATAGCGATAATACCTATCGTGAACCTGTATTTTCTCTGGAAATATGCTGAAGCCATATCAGGACACGAAAAAGTCGTAGTCGGGCAATACGAAGCTATAGGTCACAAGAATGAGAAGGGATCCACGGTGAAGTTATTTATCTTGGCATTGATCCCCATCGTGAACCTATACGTTCTATATAAAGGGGCTGAGATGGTTTCAGGTCACGAAAAGATAATATCAGGTAAATATGAAGCTATGGATCATTCAGAGAAAAAGGAATCTACGGCGAAGTGGTTCATAATCGCGATAATACCTATCGTGAACCTGTATTTCTTGCTGCAGTTGGCTAGAACCGTAGCAGGTCATGAAAAGATCGTTCTAGAAGAATCTTTCCAACAACAGCAGCAAGCAGCACCCCAACCTCAAACACCACCTCCTGGACAGCAGGAAGGAAGGGAAGAGGAACCACAGCAGGAAGAAGAATGGGAAGCAGGTTCAGAGGAAGAACCTTTCTGATGAGTTCGCGGCAAGTCTGATGATTTGGTCGTGAACTACAAGGTAAACCTCTTTTTTCTTTTTTAATTATTTTTTTACTATCTTATGACTATCTCGATTATTTCCTCAAATGCCGAGTTCGCTCGCAGGGACTAAATTTTACCAAAAAACGAAAAGATTAATTCTTGCTTTCTCTTTCTAGACCTAATGGCTTGGTAAAATGTACAAAGGCCTCACGATAATATTTGGTTTCTATTTTTTAGGGGAGATTGCAGCAGAGATTAGCAATCTACCAATCCCCGGGAACGTCCTGGGTATGATCTTTTTGGTGTTCGCTCTTTTGAGCGGTGTCGTTGACATAAATGATGTGGAGGATGAAGCAAGTTTTTTCGTAGATAATTTGAGTATAATGTTCATCCCGCCTGGCGTAGGCATAATGCTCTATTTCGGACTCATAAGAGAAGAAGTGCTAGCGATCACTGCAGGACTCGTACTCAGCTTTATCATCACTATAGTTTCGACCGCCAAAATCGTGGAGGTGCTTAGATGAATCCCTTGGGAATATTTCTTACGATATCGATCTATTTTGTCTTTGGAAAAATTTACGAAATGAAACCAAAATTTTACTTAAATCCAGTATTGCTATCTATCATCTCTATCATCTCTGTACTATACTTTGGAAACATAGGTTATGAGACCTACATGGAAAGCGGTAGGATCTTGAGTTTTCTTCTAGGACCTGCGGTCGTCAGTTTAGCAATACCTCTTTACAGAAAAAGAAAGGTTATAAAAGCATACTCCATTCAGATATCTTCAGGAGTCATATCTGGAGGACTGATCGCGATACTCAGCGCCTTCTTCATCGTTTATGTATTAGGAGGTAGTACTGATCTGTTATTGAGCATTTCACCTAAAAGCGTGACAACACCCATAGCAATAGGAGTCAGTGAACAGATAGGAGGGATACCTTCTCTTACAGCGATACTGGTGATAATTACGGGCATACTAGGGAATTCGATGGGTATCCCTTTACTCGATCTTTTTGGTATAGAGGATAAGGTCGCTAGAGGGTTGTCGATGGGTGTTACGTCTCACGGATTAGGAACTGCTCAAATAATCAAAGAGGATGAATTGAGCGGAGCAGTGAGTGGACTCGGTATGGCCCTGAACGGTATATTTACTTCGCTGATATTGTTTCATTTGGTCCAGATATTGATGCGGTTCTAAGCAACTTATGAGAAGATCACCGATGAGGATATTAGATAGTATTAGGACGTAAAACATTTATATCCCGCTAGAAGGTAAATGGTTTACAGAGGTGCTTCTAAGTGGACCAAAACTCCCCGGAGACCTGTCCAGTGTGTGAGTCAGATCTATCTAAACAAATTGAAGAATGTCCTGAATGCGGTGTTTTCATTGATCTTTTCGATGTCGATGTCGACTTGAATAGCGAAATACCTAAAAGATCTATAGAAAAAGTCAAAGAAATGATCATCGAGGAAGGTGAGGACGAAGAATTGATCGAAGCTATAAAAGAAATCGAGTTTGAAGGTGAACAGTCCGAAGAAGATGTTGAAGAGATAGTTACTTTCGCGTGCCCGATATGCGAAAGCGAGGTGGGGGAAGACGACGCAGAATGCCCGAACTGTGGGGCCATATTCGAAGTCGAAGAAGAGGAAAGTGAGGAAGAAACTTCTTCGATAGAGTTAGATATAGAAAACGAACTAAAATCATTTGAAAAACGCGTCGGCCGTTTTGAGCGTTTAGGATTGGACATGAGATATCCGAAAAGCGATATAGAAGAATACAAGAACTCGGCAGAAGAAGGGGAAAGGGAAAGGTGTGAAGAATTGTCTGTAAAGATAGAGGATCAACTTGATTATGCTGAAAAGATCAGCAGATATACAGATAAGATGGAACATCTCCTTGATGTTGCTTCGGAAGATACCGATATATCTGAATTAGAAGATAGTTTGAGTAAAGTGTACAAAGGATGTGAGATCGGTGAATTTCAGATCGCGTTGAAAAAGGCAAAGGAGATCGAGGAAAACTTCGAAAAACATATTGAAGATCAGGTTGATCAAGGATGGTTAGATGAATTTTTAGAGGAAAAGAACGAAGAGATAGAAAGCAAGATATCAGGTATAGAAGCGGATATCGATATCAAAGATATCAAGGAGAGACTAGAAGATGCAGAGGCAGCAAAGTCTGAAGGCGAGATGGCCGAAGCAGTTCATAAAACGATGAGCACTATGGAGTCAGTCAGCATCATTTCTAATGTTTCAGAAAAGATAGTCAAAGCGATGGACATTATCGAAAGATTAGAGATTGAAGAGTACGTTTCTGAATCTTCCCATAAAGTAGATGATCTGATAGAAAAAATCGAGATGGGTGAGATCTACGAAGCTAAAAACATGGCAGATGGACTGATACCATCATTGGAGGAGAAGCTCGAGAAACAGGAAAAAAAAGAGGAAGAGAAGAAAAAAATGCAGGAAGAAGAGATCGATGAAAAGATATCTGAAGCTAGATCTCTTTTGGAAAGTGCCCAGGGATTCGAGCTTGAGATCGATGAAGGTTTGTTAGATGATGCCCTAGAACTCAGGGAAAAAGAAGAATATGAAGACGGCATCTCAAAATTAGATGATCTCAAAGATTCATATGTCGAGGAATTCGAAGAAAAGATCAGAGCGAAGATCGATGGATTGAGAGATGAATTCGATGAGACCCTTTTTGTGGAAGAATTTTCGGAAGAAGAAGTTGAAGATCTTATAGATGATCACGACTTCGAAAGAGCTTTGAACCTGATACAGGAGAAAAAAGATCGGATGGAAGAGTTACAGAAACAAAAAGAAAAACTAACGGACGACATAGAAAGGCTGGATAAGATAATCGATGATGCCGAAACGATAGATTTTGAGATAGAGGAAGTCAAAAAAACATTCGAGAAGGCCGAGGAGAATATCGCTGCGATAAGATGCGGTGAGGCTGAAAAGAACATCAACTACTGCGAAAGACAATTACAGCAAAAATTGGTAAAGTTTCTACAAGGCGAAATAAAAAATGCTAAGAAAAAATTGAGAAATGCAGATGATGGAACAATCGATATAAAGGAAACAATAGGTTATCTAAAAGAGGCAAACCGTGCTAAAAAAGATAAAAGGATCGGTGAGTGCTTTGACGCACTCAAAAAATACAAGCGAGAGATAGAGAGGATTTAATAGATATGGATGAAAAGATCGAACTCGTAATTTTTGATATGGACGGTGTTTTAGTCGATGTTATCAGCTCTTGGGCTTGGGTGCATGAGCACTTCGATGTCGACAACGATGATTCCTACAAGGCTTACAAGGATGGCGAGATCGACGACATGGAGTTCATCAGAAGAGATATAGAGCTTTGGAAGAGTGCTAAAGAAGATATCTCAAAAGATGATGTACTCGATATCTTGAAAGAGATCCCTTTGATCACCGGCTATTACGATACTATACCGGAAATAAGTGAAAAATACAGAACAGCGATTATCAGTGGAGGGCTAAAACCATTAGCCGAATATATCGGAAGCGACTACTTTGATAAAATAATGGCTAACGACTTAGAAGAAGAAGATGGAAAATTAACTGGTGAAGGGTTGTTAGAAGTCAGGTTGAAAGATAAAGGTGAAGCGATGGAAAGACTCCTCTCAGAGTTAGAGATCAAGAAGGAAAATACGGCAGCTGTAGGAAATAGTCATACTGATTCGCCGATGCTGGAAAAGGCGGCTCTCGGTATTGCTTTCAATCCTTCTGATGAAAGAGTTAAAAAAGCCGCAGACAAAGTTATCAAGAAAAAAGACTTGACTTTGCTCTTGAAAAAATTATAGTCAGATAATTATCATTTTTCTTTGAGTTGAGAAGGTTCCATTTTGCTATATCTCACAAAAAGATTTTATGTATGGAGGAGTATATTACATAGTATAATGAGGATAGATGGAATAGAGGGTGAAAGCCTAGAAGATATATCTAGAAAGATCGAAAGTATGGAGATCCGGGGTGCTGCAAAGATCGCTAGAGCAGGAGCTCTGGCTCTTAAGAAGGTGGTAGATGATTTTGAGGGTGATGAAATAGATGAATTGTTATCTGAAATAAATCAGGGTGCAAGAAGGTTGAGAGTAACTAGACCTACAGCGGTCTCATTAGATAACGCCATCGAATATGTCACTGGGAGCGATAAAGAAAACATTGAAGAGTTAAAGCAAGACATCAGAGAAAGGGCATCGGAATTCATCCAAAGATCATTGAAAGCGAAAGAAAAGATATCAGAATATGGAGGTAAAAGGATCAGCGACGGAGACATCGTTCTCACACACTGCAACAGTTCCATGGCATTGGGAGCCATCAATCATGCCTGGAACCAAGGTAAGGATATCAGAGTCATAGCTACGGAATCTAGACCTAAAAGGCAGGGGTACATAACGGTGAAGGAACTTTCCGATAGCGGCATACCAGTGACTCTGATAGTTGACTCAGCTGTCAGATATAAGATGGACGTCGTAGATCAAGTATACGTGGGTGCTGACACCGTCGCATCTAACGGGGCGGTCATAAACAAAATAGGAACTTCACAGGTTGCACTTTGCGCCCACGAAGCAAGAGTTGATCTCACTGTATGCGCCGAATCATATAAATTTTCTCAAAAAACAGCTTTAGGGGACCTGGTGGAGATAGAAGAAAGAGATCCTTCAGAGATAGTGGATCCGGAGGAATTCCCTGATGTGGATATAAGCAATCCGGTCTTCGATGCTACACCTTCTAAATATATAGATTCTATCATCACAGAAAAAGGCGTGATATCGCCTGAGGGAGCGTATAGGATCATCGAGGGGATGAAAAGATGAGTATAGATTATTTGGCCTTGGATGAGGAATTGGATAAAAAAGAGTTTCTTATATGTGAATACACTGTAAAAACGGATCTAGACGTGGAAACCGCTGGAAAAAGGATAGCTGAGGAAGAGTCTACAGGTACTTGGACTCATCCGACAACGCTTTCTGAAGATATATTCAAGAGATACGGTGGAAAGGTCACAAAGGCTGAAGGAAACAGAGTCAGGATCGGTTTTCCAATCGTAGATTTTTCTGGTGAGATCGGTGAGATACCTCAGATATTGAGTATAATCGCCGGTAATCTTTTCGGTCTTGATTCTCTAGAGGGTGTTAGATTGGTAGATTTGGAGATCCCTCCTAAGATATTGGACGATTATCCCGGCCCTCGATTTGGGCTGAAGGGGTTAAGGAACCTTTTAAATAGACCAGAAAGACCCTTGATCGGTACTATAGTCAAGCCGAAGATCGGACTCCCGCCCAAGGAATTCGCCGATTACGTGTACGAAGCAGGAAAGGGTGGACTAACCAATTCAAAAGACGACGAAACTCTCGTCGATCAGGACTTTTGTCCACTAGAAGATAGGGTCAGCGAAGTGAGCGAAAAATTGGACCTATTAGAAGAGGAGGGGCACATGATGATCCACGCTCACAATATCAGCACCTCCGCTCATCGTATTTTAGAAGCTGCGGATCTAGCACTAGAAAACGGCGCAAGACAACTGATGATCGACGTGTTGACCGTGGGTTTCTCAGGTCTTCAGGCCCTGGCAGAAGACGCATCTATAAAAGTACCTATACATGTTCATCGAGCTATGCATGCAGCGATCACGAAAAATCCAGAACATGGAATCTCTATGCCGGTGATAGCTAAAATAGTCAGGATGGCAGGCGGTGACGCACTGCATATAGGGACCTATGGAGCAGGGAAGATGCATGCCGATGTGAAAGAAGAGTTGAAGTCCAAGGAGGCCCTTTTAGGTGAAATGCACGACTTACGAAAGATGATGCCAGTTGCGAGTGGTGGACTCCATCCGGGACTGGTCCCAGAACTTATGGAGATGAGCGGCATGGACGTCCAGATCCAAGCCGGCGGTGGTGTTTCTGGACACCCAGACGGTGTTAGAGCGGGCTCTAAAGCACTAAAACAGGCCGTCGAGGCCTCATATCAGGGCGTGTCCCTTTGCGAGTACGCGGAAGAACATGAAGAGTTGAACAAGGCATTGAAAAAATGGATGTGATCATTATATGAAGCTAAAGACCAAGATAATCGATATCGATTCAAGAGATCCTAAGGTGATATTGAACCGCCAGGATTCAGATGAGATGGGACTGAGAAGTCAAGACAGGGTCAAACTGAATCATTCAAAAGGCAATATGACCGCTGTCATCGATACCTCTAAAAGCCTAGTTAAAAAAGGTGAGATCGGCCTAGTTAACGAAGTATCTGAAAGGCTCAATATACATAGGGAAACGGAAATAGAGGTGAATCCTGCTAAAAGACCCGAATCTGTAGATCACATCAAAGAAAAATTAGAAGGTGAAGAACTCACAGAGCACAGTATAAAAGAGATAATCCAGGATATAGTCGATCACCGACTTTCAGATATAGAGCTTTCAGCTTACGTCTCGGCGACTTATTCCCAGGGTATGAATCAGCGCGAGATAAAATATATGATAGATGCGATGGTCGATACCGGAGAGACCATTGATTTCGATAGACATCCTGTTTTCGACCACCATAGTATAGGAGGAGTCCCTGGAAATAAGATCACTCTATTGATCGTACCTATCGTCGCGTCCGCTGGACTGATGATACCTAAAACGAGTTCTAGAGCCATATCGAGTGCAGGTGGGACTGCAGACATATTCGAAACCCTAGCTAATGTGGAGTTGAGTATGAGTGAGATCAAGGAGATAGCAGAAGATGTTGGAGGGACCATAGCTTGGGGTGGGGCCGTGAATTTGGCCCCCAGCGACGACGTGATAATCAGAGCTGAATATCCTCTGAGGATAGATCCTTATCCCCAAGTGTTAGCTTCCGTCCTATCAAAGAAAAAAGCAGCGGGAGCAGAGTACCTAGTGATGGATATACCTGTAGGGCCCAACACAAAAGTCGAAAATATCGAATTGGGTCGGAAATATGCTAGAGATTTCGTATCACTCAGCGAAGATATAGGTATCGAGACTTCCTGCGCTTTGAGTTATGGAGGACAGCCCATAGGCAACGCGGTAGGGCCCGCTATAGAAGCAAAAGAAGCATTGATGGCGTTAGAGGGAAAGGAGGTTCCCTCCAGCTTGATCGAAAAGTCGACGACACTAGCGGGCATGGTGCTGGAGCAGGGCGAGATATCCGACGGAAAAAAAGAAGCTAAAAAACTGTTAGAGAGTGGTGAGGCCCTAGATAAGATGAAACAGATAATAGATAGACAGGGTGGCGATCCCGAGATAAGTTCCGAGGAGGTAGAGATCGGAGAACATTCTAAAAGAATATACTCTAACGAAGAAGGTTACGTAGACAGTATAAATAATGATCAGATAATACAGATCGTCAGAAGCGCCGGTGGCCCCCACACCAAGAAAGCGGGTCTGAAATTAAATAAAAAGAAAGGTGACAAAGTCGAAGAAGGTGAATTACTCTACACCGTGTTCTCAGAATACGAGTCCAAGCTCAAAAAAGCTGTTGATCTAGCGAACCATCTGGAACCTCTCAAAGTGGAAGGTATGATACTAGAAAAACACCCCGATATAACGAAGATATGATGGCTATTTAGAGATGATGTCTCAACCTAACAGCCTCGCCTTTTTCAGCCTCGAGCATCTCTTCACCTGACATGACCGCAGGGCCTACACCTCTTAGTTCGCCTTCGTGTACGACTATGGATTCATCTTCAGGCCTGATCGTATCATCCGCTTCTCTTACACCGACTGCAAATACACTGCCTTTCGGAACGAAGTCATCTATCTCTACGAGAGCTATACCTTCCTTTTTAAGTATCTCTGCACCATCCATAGTCAGTGATATCAGTCCTCTTTCAGGGACCAGCATACCTCTCTGAATATCTCCTTTCATGATTTTGTACCAGGGGTATTTACCTTTTACACTGGCTCCTTCTAATAACTTTTCACCCCCATCACCGAATTGAAATCGCGAAAAAGAGCGCATGTTCTCTCTCAAGAATCTCTGAACGTCTCCTCTTTCACCACCTGCAACGTGGATCAATCGATCTCTTAAATTACTCAAAGCTTCTTCGGATGTCGGATGGTCTCCTTTCGAAGTATCTATGCAGTCGATCTCTTCTTTCACAAATGACATGTCTTCAGGAAGATGTGAGATCACGGTGTTGTAGTCAGCTTTTTCAATGATAGCCCGCAGTTGTTCGAGTATCATCTCTCTCTCCTCCTCGAACCACTGATGGGTGACCGGGATATCATACTGCTGTGCAGGATAGAAAAGTTCTAGCTCTCTAGGGACCGCACCTAAAGGCGAGGTGAGAGAAACTTCATGCACATCTGTCCAGTCCGCTTCACGGGTCGCGTTACGGAATCTACTGTGAGTTCTAGATTGGAAATAAGGCTTTCTAGCAGAACACGGAAACAAAAGCAGTACATCTCTGTTAGGAGGTGAATAGCGACCCTTTATCCTTCTTTTGAATCTCTTGATATCTGGTCTGTTCAAGCTTTCTCTCGTTGTGACTGGAAAACCATCACCCGTGACCGGAACGCCTCTTGAAAACAACTGGTGATCCTCATCAGCTTTTCTGAGGACTTCCACCATCCATGGCTCTCCTCTTATCCTGCTCTCGACAAGATCTCTGATCCGACCTTTCTCTATGCTCTTTCTAATGAGTCGAAGTTCATCTAAAAGATGCACCGGGTTCTTTTCGATGTCTCCTGGAAAACCTATCCAGTCGAACAACTCAACTTCCTCCGCTGACATGATCTCAAGGAATGCAGAGTCGAAAAGATCCACCCCTAGATATACCAATAGAGCCAAATTGTTAGGCTGGGCTATCCCGGGAACATAGATCAATTTTTGATGATCGATCTTTTTTCTCAGTGATATTATCCTTTCGTACAATCTGCGGCTCCTGTGCAAGATTTCAGGTGCATTACCTATGACATATAACTCAGCGTTTGGGTCGGGTTCTTGATCGTATATCACCTGTATATTTTCATCTCCTTCACTCTCTTCGACAAGTCCGTCGATCATCTCTCCCGGATAGGCGAATGTAGAGGGAAAATCAGCATCAGATGGCCTTTCAAAGAAGGAGCTTGGGATCTTGAACTCCGAGTCTTTATCAGTGGAAATAGTCAGATCAGCTCCTTCAGGCGGCTTGAATACATCGCTCTCAAGGAAAAAAATATTGGGGACTTCGATCTCCCTGTCTTTTATCTCCCAATTACCGAGTTTAGCTAAACCCCATCTATCTGTGATCTCGATCATCAATTAACCAAAACAGTCAGAGTTAAAAAGATTTGTCTAAAGAAAGGCAGGAGCAAAATAAAAAAGAAAGAGAGGATCGAATCTTGTTCGATCCTCCTAGTCTTCACTCATTATCTTCATCCAGCCGCCTGATTCGTAAACTGCGAGACCTCTTTCATCGAGTTTCTCTTCGAACTCATCCCAAGAAACAGTCTCTATCCTATCATTGTTGCCCTTTGTGAACTGTATCCCGTCGGTCCCTTTGACAAGGCCCGGTTTCAGGTCCTTTTTGTCGGCTATCTCTTTTGCTTTACCTACACTTATCTTCTCCATGCTCATGTTTTTTCCTCCTAATTCGGAGAGGGCGTCATACCCAACTCCCAGACCCATAATAGACTATTAATATAAATATGTTTCGTTAATATCCAGGATTATTCGGGGGAAAATCGGGTCTTTTTCTTCCTGAAGGAAGGTATCGTCTGACATCATTTTGCAGAGGCGGAAGGATTTCTGCTGCTGACATTCAAAAAGATGTTTGATTCGTTGTGACCTCACGTAGATAATATAAAAGCAGATCAGACTGATTAAATTTGAATAAAAACTCCTTTAAAAGGGTGAAAAGATAACTCCAGTGGATTACCATGATACTAGATAGGGTATAGGGTTAATGATGGCAGGTTTCATCATCTATGGGTTATCAGCAGATTTCGATGGGTTTAGCATGTACATATAGGGTGGCAATTTTGAAACCGCTCCAGCCCATATATTCTCCAATTTGATCCGGTTATCAGCCACGATCTTATTCCCCGATGGGATCTATCAAATATATAAGGCTTCAAAGAATATCTCATATGAACATAGAACTAATGTCCGATCGTCGATAGGTTTTTCGATATTAGGATTCATTTTTCAACTCATCTCCAGTCTCACCTATATATTGGCAATTCCTTTTCATGGGTTTATGCCGGTTCTCCTGGCCTATGAGATCGTTAATGACAGAGGAAAAATAAATCAAAAAAGATCATCCCACGGATGGGTTATTCTAAAGATTTAAAGAATTCCGAAAAGATGGTTTCGAATGATGTAAAATGCCTCAGGTGTGAAGAAGAGGCTCTAAAAGTGAGTCACGACGGTTCGGCATACTCTCAGGATTGTAGTCATACGGATATGGATTTTAGAAGGGATGATGAGCTTAAAGGATAGAGGTTCGAAAAAGTATTTAATGGGAGTAGACGTGAGTTATTCATATGAATATAGTTCCCGATACGAGCGTAATAATAGACGGAAGGATCACATCTAAAGTCAAAAAAGGTGATTACAGAGACGCAGAAATACTCATACCAGAAGCTGTTATCTTCGAACTAGAATCTCAGGCAAATAGAGGACAAGAGACCGGTATGAGCGGTCTAGAGGAGATACAGGAGATAAAGGAGCTTTCAGATGAAGGTATGATAGGATTATCTTTCGTGGGAAAGCGGCCGAGTTCTAAGGAACACGAGAGGGCTGACGAAGGTGAGATCGATTCGATAATACGTTCTATCGCTCTAGAAGAAGGCGCTTTACTAGTGACAAGCGATCAAGTGCAGGCTGAAGTCGCTAAGGCAAAGGGATTGAAAATAGAATATCTTAAACCGATACAAAAAGAACAAGAAAAAAGTAACGAGATTCTCAAATACTTTACCGAAGATACTATGTCCGTCCACCTGCGAGAGGGTACAAAACCGACAGCTAAGAAAGGAACCCCAGGCGATATCAGAACTGAAGTGATAAAAGAAGAGATCTCATCTCAGGAAGACCTAAAGACTCTTGCTCATAATATCATCGAAAATGCTGAAAGATCCTCCAAGGGATTCATAGAGGTGGACAAGGGTGGAGCTACCGTTGTACAATTGGAGGATATAAGGATAGTCATAGCCCGGCCGCCATTTTCCGATGGGTTCGAGATCACCGCAGTTAAACCAGTAGCAAAAGTAGACCTTGAAGATTATAAATTATCTGAGGAGTTGAAAGAAAGGTTTTCCGAAAGACAAAGAGGGGTTCTTCTGGCGGGTTCTCCAGGCGCTGGAAAAAGTACCCTGGCGCAAGCTATCGCAGATTATCTGAAAAAGGGTGAATTCACCGTCAAAACTATGGAAGATCCAAGAGATCTGCAGGTCGGTGAAGAGATAACCCAATACAGCAAGTTGGAAGGTAAGATGGAAGATACCGGCGACATATTACTTTTAGTTAGACCCGATTACACGATATTTGACGAAGTTAGAAAGACCCCTGACTTCGAAACGTTCGCTGATATGAGGTTGGCAGGAGTAGGTATGATAGGGGTAACACACGCGAACAGAGCTATAGACGCCCTGCAGCGACTAATCGGTAGAGTGGAACTAGGTATGGTCCCGCAGGTCGTAGATACCATAGTTTTTGTTGAAGAAGCTCAGATAAGGAAGGTCTATGATATCACCTACACGGTAAAAGTTCCCGAAGGCATGGTCGAAGAAGATCTAGCGAGACCGGTGATAGAGGTGAAAGACTTCGAAACAGGTGTGACAGAGTATGAAGTTTATTCTTATGGAGAACAGGTAGTAGTTATGCCGGTTGAAGGGGGCGAAAAAACAAAACCCGTCCATGACATAGCACAGAGAGAGATACAAAAAGAGATAAATCGATATGTCTCCGGTAGAGTAGAAGTCGAAGTGGAAGGCTCAGACAGGGTAAGAGTTTACGTTCCAGATAGCCAAATACCTAGGCTACTGGGGAAGAACGGGAAAAATATATCCAGGATAGAAGATGATCTCGACCTCAGGATAGACGTACAGCCTTTAGAGGAATCTGACGATAGAGAGAAACTGATAAAGGATAAGATAGCGGGAAAGACAGTAGACGTCGTTATCGGAGAAGAAAAAGTGATTATAGAGGCGGGGAGAGAAAAGGTCGGTAAAACCGTAGACCTATTTTCAGGAAACGAATATCTATCCACGGTGACAGTTGGTCAAGATGGTTCGATAAAGATTAGAAAAGGCACCAGGGTTGCAAGAAAACTCATCCAAGACGTGAACGCAGGAGGAAAAGTTAAGATAGTCGATTGATCAGAACAGGGTCACTGACACCTTTTCTCCTTTTTCAACTAACTCTACATTTTCAGGTATCTCGAAATAACCATCAGCTTGGGCGATACTAGTGATAGCTCCGGATTGTTTGTATACGGGATGAGCTTTACCGCCTTCGAGTCTGACAGTCATATACTGCTGTCTTCCCAGTGAAGATGTGATACGCTTTCCAAGCTCGGCCTCAGTCATCCTTTCTGGCGCCTCGGGAAGCCTAGCCATCTTCCTCAAAGCAGGTTTGATAAGCTGCTGGGCGGTATTCAAACAAGAAGTAGGGTATCCGGGCATCCCGATCACAAGAGTGTCCTCAACTTTCCCAAAAAGCGTCGGCTTTCCAGGTTTGAGCTTGACCCCATGAAATATCACCTTTCCTATGGAATCTAAAGCATCTATCAGTACGTCCTTGTCGCCTACCGAACTGCCTCCGGAAAAAAGGACCATGTCCTTATCCTCTACCTCTCTCTCGATACCTTCTTTTAGGCCTTCGATAGTGTCGTGAACCACCTCTTTTCTCTCACTATCGCACCCGTTTTTATCTACCACGCTCTTCAATGTATGTGAGTTGACGTCGTAAATATGACCGGGTTCCAAGTCTTCGCTCAAAGGGACCACCTCGTCTCCGGTAGGTATTACGCTTACTTTGGGTTTCTCGTATACCTCAACACGCTCCTTTCCCATGGCAGCTAGTGCCCCTATCCTTGCCGAAGTAAGATAGGAACCACTCTCCAATACGATCTCCCCCTCTTCTATGTCTTCTCCTCTTGGAGAGACGTTCTCACTGGGATGAACTGGATCATATATCTTGACTTCATCACCGTCCCTTTCGGTAACTTCCACCTTGACCACCGAATCCGCTCCTTCGGGCATCGGAGCTCCGGTAGCTATCTGCATGCATTGCCCCTTCTCGACCTTTTTTTCAGGGGCGTCACCAGCGTGCAAAGTCCCAATATTTTGCAATCTTACAGGATCAAATTTGCCGGCTTCAAAGGTATCTTCGGCTCTTACGGCAAATCCATCCATCGCTCCTCTATCGAAAGGTGGAACGAACATATCGCTTACTGCATCTTCCGCAAGGACCCTTTCAAAAGCCGTATCTAATCCCACGACTTCTGTATTTTCTATAGGTCGAACCTCGTCCAAAAGGGTGGAAAGTGCTTCCTCGTAAGTTATCAATTGTCCGAAAGGACGCTGTTCTTCCATCACTTATTCACCTCATATACCAGATGTCCTAGTTCGGGTAAGATCAGTTCTTCCATGGCAAGCTCAACTGCAGCCGTAGAGCCGGGAACAGTGAAAAATATCTTCTGTCCAGATATACCGGCTAGCGCTCTGCTCAAAATGGCTGCCGAACCGATCTCCTCATAGCTCAATCTCCTGAAGGCTTCACCGAAACCAGGGAGTTTTTTGTCCAGTATATCTTCTATAATATCCGGGGTTCCATCTCTAGAACTGATCCCGGTGCCGCCGTTCAATATGTAAACTTCGGCATCGATAGAATCGATACTCGATCTTATTTTCTCTGGGTCATCTTTGACTATATCATAGCCCACGATCTCATGTTTTTCTTCCATCAGCATCTCCCTTATCTTTTTACCAGATTCGTCGCTCTCAACATCTCTCGTGTCGCTGACGGTTATAACAGCACATTCGACGTGCGCTGGAGCGTTCTCTTTATGTTTTTCATGACTCATCTTTGACCACCTTCTTTTTTTCTATAACAGAAATGTTTTTTATCGCAGTATCCGGATATTGACCTTCTTCATCTTTTTCGATGTACTTTACCATGTCCCATACGGTCAGTAAGGCCGCGTTTACGCCTGAGAGAGCTTCCATCTCCACTCCAGTTTTGTACACGGCTTTGACTTCACATTCTACCGACAGTACCTCCTCATGGAGTTCAAATTTCACGTCTACACCCTCGATAGGTATAGGATGACAGTGGGGTATGGCTTCCGGAGTTTTCTTTACCGCCTGTATAGCGGAGATCTCGGCCACTTGGAAAACGTCGCCTTTTTTGACTTCGTCTCTTTCTATGATCTCTACGCTTTCCTCGGTGAGAACGATCTCACCTCTAGCTTTTGCCGATCGTTGAACATCCTCTTTATGCCCTATATCGATCATACCCATCCTCACTCACCTTTCTGAAGTTTATCGAGCCAGCGGGATCCGCCATCCACTGTAGTTTCCTTCTTCCAGAGAGGAACTTTTTCCTTTATCCTATCTATGGTATATTTGCAAGCCTCGAACGCCTCGTCTCTATGAGGAGCAGAGACAACGATACCCACTATATTATCCCCGATGGCCAGCTCGCCGTACCTATGAACTATGACAATGTCGGTGATATCAAAATTGTGTAATGTTTCATCCTTCACCTTTTCTAGTTCGCTCTCGGTCATACCTTCATATCTCTGAAGTTCCAATTTTTTTACTTCTTCGCCCTCTGTTTTCGATCGGACAACACCGTTGAAAACGACGATGGCGCCATCAAGATCGGAGCGGACCTTCTTTTTTAATTCATCCAAGTCAAAATCTTCTTCGGTCACCATGGTTTTTTCTTCGATCATCTCACTCACACCAATACGGTTCTCTCCTCTCTATTGCCTCGATGAACTTATCTTTTACGTTCCCTCCGTTCTGTAAAACTTCTCTTGCAGGAACGTGATTGTCTGTTCTCAAGAGGCATGGTTTTAATTCACCCTCAGAGGTCACTCTAAGTCGGGTACAGTTCTCGCAGAAAGTAGAATTATGCATGGTCCTGACCAGTTCTACTTCGACTTCAGGCTCCTCTAAAAAGTATTTCTTCCTGGCGTGCATCCTCCTAGTTTTTGTCCTTGCAGCTCTTTTTTCAAGATCTTCCGCTAGGTCTTTTAACGATAGATGATAACGCTGATAGAATTCATCGGTTATCCCATCTTCGCTGCTAGTCATCTCTATCACCTGAAGGATCGATCCGGTGTCTGCAGCAAACTCTATCATGTCTTCTATGGAGTCATCGTTGATGCCTCTCATCAAAAGCATGTTTATCTTTACGGGATAGAGTCCTACCTTATTGGCGATCTGTATGCCGTGCTTGACTTTTTTTACTCCCTTCTTGTCAGTGATCTTCTTGTAACACTTTTGATCCTCGACATCCAAACTCACATTTACTCTATCGAGGCCCGCCTTCTTCAATTCTTCAGCTTTTTTTCCTAGAAGTACGCCATTGGTGGTCAAAGATACATCGTCCATCAGCGTGTTAGAGTGAGATATGATCTCCTTTATATCAGGGTGTAAAAGAGGTTCACCACCGGAGTATTTTACCTTGTTCATCCCCAGGTCTGAAGCCGCACTCACCAACCGTTTTACTTCCTCCAGTAATAAACGGGTATCTTTATCAGATCCGTCTTCACCTTCCCTATGGCAGTAAAAACAGTTTAGATTGCACTCCTGGGTCAGGGCTACTCTCAGGTTCTTTATCTCTCTACCGCAGGGATCTTGCATGCAAGATGTTCAACTGAGCATAAGGGATATAATATTTGTCCTTAAAAGGGCCTATTTTTCTGCGACGGCTATCAATCTACTAGAATCCTCGTCATATTCAGAACAATCTATATCACCGTATGTATCGACCTTCTCAAACCCAACGTCTTTCAACATCTCTTCGAGTTTCTCACGAGTGTACATCTTGAACATGAATTTGTGTTCATACACGTCCCCATCGTCCTTGATGAGTTTCCAAGTCGACTCGAGCATGTCTAGGTCTTGTCTTATCTGTCTCTCTTCTACGAAATATCCGTTATCGATCCTCACCATATCTGTATCAGTGTATACTTTATCTACTACTTCTTTTCCCATGACATCTAGTAAAAATCTACCGCCAGGCTTTAGCGAGCGGTGAACATTTTTGAGAACTTTCATGTTTTCCTCATCATACTTGGAATATCCAAAAGATGTGAAGAAATTGATCACGGCATCGAAAGTCTCTTCTCTTTTGAATTCCCGCATATCAGCTCTGATAAATTCGATGTCTAGGTCCTCCTCTTTGGCTTTCTGTCTCGCCTCTTCCAGATAGGTTTCTGTGAGATCTATACCTGTAACATCGTATCCTCTCCTTGCAAGTTCTAAAGAGAGACGACCGATCGCACAGCATTGATCCAGTATCTTGTCTCCTCTTTCAAGTTCAAGTATATCCTTTAATCTATCCACTTGATACGGCGTCTTCTTCATCCTATCCTGAGAAAATAGAACGTTTTTGAACTCTTCCCAGAATCTTTGATCCTCAAACCAACTAGTCATCTTATCTCCACCATTTATCCTTATATTTCATCACAAGTCCATCATCCAAAGATCCTTTCATAGATATCCACAAGTTTTATCATCCAGTCGGTAAGGTCCATCTTATCAGAGAGTATCTCTCTCCGCGAACGTTCAAAATCTGGTTCGATCTCTCCCGTCAATATCATCTCAGTGAGATCATCTGCCTCATCTATACTTTCCACACGACTACCGATCTCATATTTTATCTCCTGTTCTTCTAGAGTAGGTGTTGATTTTTCAGCTATGAGTATCCAAGGTATACCGAGTACGCCGGCTTCGCTGCATATGATAGGATCGTCTCCTACCACTAGTTCTGCGTTTGCCATGAGATGATTGTACCTCTTCAAGGGTATAGACGGAACATATTCCTCCAGCGGTTCCGGTAAAGACCCTCTACCATCAACGAACACTTTACGGTGTTCAGATAAGTTTCTGACGAGGTCTATCTTTTCTTTGCGCGGAAGGAGGTCTTCCTCAGTAAATCCTTCCCAAGACCTTTTGGCGAAACTCACGAGGATGTACTCCTTTGAACCAACTTCCAAGGAATCTAAAACACTGGGATCTGGCTCGAATCTATTCGGATGGAGATATGCATAGGGATGATAGCTGTGATAGGAGATCTGTTTTTTAGATGGTACATCGAATGGATAACAATCAGGCGTCGCTATTTTATCTGCATGATTGAATATCGCGTTCTCAGTCTTCTTTCTCAACCTCCTGTCTAAAAAGACGATCGTATACATGTTAAAAACAGAATTAAAAGGTGAAGTCGGGATGGAGTTGACAGAAAAAATAAGATCGGGTTTGAATCTGATCAACTTTCTTGCTAGAGACAGCTGATTTCTATAACCTGATGCGAAGTAAGGAAAACGTCCCTCTGGATCAGAGCCGTAAAAACTATGATCGAGATCAGAACCATCTAGATATCGCCGATTTATCTTATCATCTCTAACAAAGCAGTGTACATCATGACCTTTCTGCTCGAGTTCATAATGTAGATTTTCAAAAAAATCTACATGGTAAGGATGTATGATCAATGGTGAGATCTTCATAAAGACGCACCTTTACAGTACAAATGTAAATGCCGGTAAGATATAAATCCGATGGTCGTCATGAAAGCTGTTCTGATGCAGATAAAACCTATATATGGGGGAGGAATAGTAAGTTTTAACGATGCTACGGGTATTCGTTATAGGGATAACCTTCCTTACCGTGTTCTTAGCGGAGATCGGCGATAAGAGTCAATTGATAACTATATCACTGGCATCAAAATATGACGGAACGAAAGTTTTTGCGGGTATATTTTCAGGGATAGCTATCATAACTATCCTTGGGCTCATGGTAGGAACCTTGATATTTCGATACATACCTCTCATATACGTGAAAATGTTAGCCTCGATTATTTTCATCTCATTTGGAGCTTATACGTTATATTTTGAAGAAGAAATGAATATAGACATCACAAAAAGGGATGGAGGAGTTATCTGGAGTTCTTTCCTATTCGCGACTCTAGCAGAATTGGGTGATAAAACTCAATTTGCTGTTATCGCATTGACGGCAAGATATGCCTCACCTCTGTCTGTTCTGACTGGGGCATTGATCGGCATGGCGGCGATAATCGGCATAAGTGTGGCGTTAGGATGTAAATTAGGAGAGATCGTTGAGAACAGAAAGATGGATCTTTTAGTGGGTTCTCTTTTTATTTTACTCGGGATCGTTTTTCTTGTCGAAACGCTCTTGTAGGATAATAAAAAAATAGACCTATCGTTTTACTATAAATATGTCTCACTGGGAAAAAATAGGATCTCGTAAGATAGCGGAGTCGACCATGTTCACACTGACCGAGGACGATTTGGTCCTTCCAGACGGTTCGGAAAAAACCTATACCAAGCTAGCTCTCCCAGATTTTGCAGGTGTTCTTCCAGTTTTTGAAAACGAGCTGATCCTAGTAAAAAACTACAGATATCCAGTAGATAGAAAAATTCTAGAACTACCTGCGGGCTTTATCGATGAAGGTGAAAGGCCTAGAGAAGCAGCTGAAAGAGAGCTAGAAGAGGAGACAGGTTTTCTTCTAAAGGATTGTCAAAAACTGTGTGAGTATCATCCAATAGCAAGTTTGAACGACCAGATCGCACATCTTTTCGTTGGGAAAGCTGAAAAAGGAGGGGTGATTAACCATGATATCGGTGAAGATATCGAGATAAACCCTCTGCCGATAGATAAAGCATATTCGATGCTAGAAGATAACGAGATAACGCATCCTCATACTGCTATAGCGATGTACAGAGCTGAAAAGATCATAGAGGATCTTGAATTGTGATTTTTCAAGGCCTCTTAGTTCCGACTTATGTCCGATGAGCCCCTTCGTAACAAAGTCTAAATACTAAAATTCGACCGAAACTCCTATATGATAAACTCCATTCATATAAAGACGTATATATTTCGACAGTCACAGGTGTTCAAAAATGGAGATGCCGGCAGGTAAGAGGATTTCAACAACTATGGGGGGTGAGGAATCTGTAAAAAATATAGTCAGCGTCATCAAAGATGAAAAACCAAGCGGCTACCTTAAAATACTCTCAGAGGAAGATGGATCGCCGATAGAGGGAAGGATAATCCTCAAGAACGGTATCCCTACAGCCGCTGAACTCGAAAAAGACGATATTCATGCAAAAGGTAAAGAAGCTTTCAATGAGATCGCTCACGTTTCTTCCAATAAAGATTCCGTCCTAGAACTTTATTCTTACTCTCGTTCCTCTTCTAATTTTTATATAGATCAGGTCGCGTCAAAGTTTGAAGATTGTAAATTGAAGGAAGAGATAGATATAGAATTGTTCAGTGAATTGATCACGCCCGATGAGGACGATGATATTTCCGAAGAAAAGATCATGAAAAAAGAGAGAGTAAAAACACCCAAAGAACAAGAGATCATAGACGAAATTCTGAAAGAAAGAGACGTCGAGAAAGATCTGAGTGCAGATGATATCGACGAAATCGATCTGGGATCAATTGAGGAGGTTAACGGTGGGGCCATAAATGTTCTTAAAAATCTATTAAGGAAAGAGATGGATCTTGATAGGAAGGAAGATCGATTGAATCGATTCAAAAACGAGCTCGAAGATTGGAAGGATGAATTAGAGAAGAATCGATCTGATGTTGATCAACTAGAAAAGAAAAAGAAAGACCTCAAGAAAGAAATAAATTTATTCGAGAAAAAAAAGAAGGATATCAAAGAGAAAGAAGCTGAACTAGATGAAAGAGAAAAAAGATTAGACAAAAAGGAAAAAAATCTTGACAAGATAAAAAAGAGCGTCAGTTCTAGAGAAAAGAAGATCAAATCAGATTTGGCGGATATCAAAAAAGAAAAAAGAGAGACCAAAGCGATCAAGGAAGAGATAGACGGTGAAAGGGAAAAACTAGAAAGAAAAAGAAGAAATTTGGAGCAGAGAGAGGCTGAGATCGAAGGTTTCGAAGAAGAACTTGAAGAGATGAGAAAAGAATTGGAATCGGAGCAGCAGACTTTAAGAAAGAAACGAAAAGAACTCGATGAAAGAGAAAGTGATGTAAGAAAAAGGGAGAGGGAAGTCAAAAATAGGGAAGATGAAGTAAAAAGCGATCTGAAGGAGCTGAGGGAGAGGGAGACCCGACTAGACATAAGAGAAACAAATCTTGAGGAACTTGAAGAGAGGTTAGAGCAGTTTGAAGAAGATGTAGAAAACCAAAAGAAAGGATTGGAAGAAAAGAAAAGTGAACTCGATGAAAGAGAAAACACACTGGATGATCTCAAAAAAGAACTGAATGAAAAAGAAGACAGATTGAAAGATAAAGAAGACTCTCTCGAAGAGTTAGAAGAAGAACTCAAAAAGAAAAAGGAAGACCTTGAAGATCGATCTGAGGCTGTGGACGAAAGAGAAGAAAAAGTAAAAGAAAAAGATGAAGAACTGGAGGAAAAAGAAAAGGTCCTTGGACTAAAAGAGGTCCAATTAGAGGGTTGGGAGGAACAGCTCTTAGATAAAGACGAGCATCTGTCCGATAAAGCCCAGAAGCTCGATGAAAAAGAAGAAAAATTGAGTGAAAAGGGTGAAAGACTAGAAAGAAGAGAGGGGAAAGTAGAAGAGACTGAGAAACAGTTAGAGAAAAAGAAAACAGAACTCCAGGAGATGAAAAATTCACTAGAAAAAAGGAGGGATGTTATCAATGATAAAGAAAAAGAACTAGAAGTCAAAGACAATGAACTAAAAAATAAAGAAGAAAGACTAGAAGAATGGCAGGAAGACCTGACAGGTCATCAATATGATCTAGACCTGCGTGAAACACAGCTTGAAGAGTGGGAAACCGACCTGACCTCACAGAAAGAAAGTTTAGAAAATTTTGAGGAAAAACTTGAAGATCGTTTGGAGAAGATCGAGATTCTAGACGATTCTATGAAAGAGAGGGAACAAAATCTCGATGCCTGGGAAAAGGAATTGGGCAGCATCGAGAACACTCTCAACGAGATGTATCTAGATCTAGAAACTGAAGCGGAAAAGCTGAACAAGAAAGAGAAGGAACTGGGTGAAAAGAAGGAGGAAGTCGAGAGATGGGAACGCGAACTCGAAGATGTAGAAGAGGAATTGGACGATAGAAGAAAAGAGATAGATAGAAGGGAATCTGATATCGATAAAAGAGAAGAAAAAGTCCAAAAAAGAGAAGACAGTGTCGATTTATTCGAAGATAAACTTGATGAAAGAGAGGCGATGCTCGATGAACTCGAGTCTAAAGTCAGCGAGAGGGAGGATCATCTTGAAACCTGGAGCGGCTCATTACAGCAGAGGGAAGAAAATGTAGATAAGAGAGAGTCCCAGCTTGACGAAAAGGAAGAGGAGTTAAACGGATTGAAAAATGATCTGGATAAGAGACAAACAAAGATAGAAGAGAGAGATAAACGTCTTGATGATAGGGAGGAATATCTCTCAGAAAAGTCAGATAGGTTGAACAAAAAGGAAGATGGTTTGAACAAAGTCGAAGACCGGATAATGAAATTAGAGCAGTCCCTGCTCGATCTAGAAGAGCATCTAGCTGAAAGAGAAGCGGAATTAGATACTTACGAGGAGGTTTTAGATGATCGTGATGATGAACTGACCGATCATCAGAAAGAACTGAAAGATAAAAGAGAAGAATTAGAAGAGATGGATGTTGAACTGGAGGAAAAAGAGAAAAACTTGGAGGGTTGGGAAAGGGCACTAGAAACGCGTGAAAACAAGATAGATATGAACGAAGTCAAAATGGAGAGTTGGGAAAAAGAATTAGAACACAGGGCTGAAAAATTAAAAGATAAATCCGATAAAATAGAAAATAAGGAAGAAGAACTCTCAAAAGCTAAAGATGAGATCAAGAGAAAAGAGAGTGAACTCAAAGAAGTTGAAGAGGGGCTTGATAGAAGGAAGGAAGAGCTGGATTCATTCGAGCACGATCTAGACGAGAGAAAAGATAGTTTAGATGAATATAGAGAAGAACTCGAAGCTAGAAAGACCTCTCTAGAGAAAAGAGAAGTCGGTCTTGAATCTTGGGAAGTACAATTAGAAGAGTTTGAGGAAGATCTAAATCAAAGAGAAAACGAGTTAGATGAAAAAGATGAGGAACTAGGATCATTCGAAGACGAATTGGATGAAAAGGAGGAAGAACTTGGTGACAGAGAAGCTGAATTGGATAGTAGAAAAGAAAATCTAGATGATAGAGAAGATTATTTGGACAGCTTAGAGAAAAAACTCAACGATAGAGAACAGGAACTGAATGAGAAAGACGATAAATTATCTCAACTCGAGAAAGACTTGGATAACAGAAAAGAAAGTCTCGATGAACGTGAAGATGAGATTACCGAACTTGATGAAGAACTAAAGCAAAAAGACAAAGAACTCGAAGAGAAAAGTAAACAACTCAGCCAACTCGAAGATCAACTCGATGATCGAGAAAAGGAACTATCTCAATTCAAGGATGAATTGGATGGTAGAAAAGAAAGTCTCGACGAAAGAGAGAGTGAATTGGACAGCTTAGAGAAAAAACTCAACGATAGAGAACAGGAACTGGATGAGAAAGATGATAACTTATCTCAACTCGAGGAAGAGTTGGATAACAGAAAAGAAAGTCTTA